>MDSZ01148351.1_pt1 | contig 19520 bp, 16 predicted proteins | sample 811201 | NCBI WGS metagenome assembly MDSZ01 (sample SAMN05326647, study PRJNA326480) | marine metagenome | isolation source: seawater | place: Indian Ocean: North | collected 2010 | reverse complement strand
TATATTAAATTCTATAAAATCATTTTTAAGTAAATCTTTTAAAAAGGTTAATATAAATTCTTTTGAATCTAATATCAGTTCCTTTTGAACTGAACTATAAACCATGATTTGAATTTTATTTTGCTGATTTAAACTAGGTTCGAAACTTTTAAGTGCAATGAAAAGATTGGATTTTCCTAGATCTTTTATGTGCCTGGCTGTCTTGTCCCAACATTGTTTTAATTGCTCTTGATTAAATTTTTCACTTCTTTTTAGATCAACATCATTTTCAGAATGGTTCTGTTCAGAAGCAATACTTCTGTTTGATTTCTTTGTAATTGAAACCGTTTTTGATTCTTTCGTTTTAATTTTCTTATCTGAAATTAGAATATCTTTCTCTTGTATATTTTCTTTTTTCTCTATCAAATCGGCTTTATATTCAATCTTATCAGAGTCTAATTCATTTTTTTGCTTATTATTTTTCTGATCAGATATATTTATTGAAGGGTCTAAAAAAATTTTAGAATTTTTTTTTTCAGACCTAACATGCTTAGCTGAAAAAATACGTATCAGGCATAATTCAATTAGTAAGCGTTGATTTTTTGAACCTTTGTATTGAAGATCACATTCGTTACATAGAGATAAGGATTTTACTAAAAATTCGTAGTTAAAATTTTTTGATTGGGTAAGATATTCTGCTTTTATCTCTTCTGTTTCTTCTATCAAACTTACCGTCTCATCTGAATTACTCATTAATAAATTTCGTAAGTGAATAGCAAATCCATTAATAAATTGACCTCCTTCGAATCCATTTTTAAAAATCTCATCCAAAATCAGCATAACTTTGGTAAAATTTTCATTATTTACCTCATCAAGTATTTTAAAATAATACTCCGAATCTAAAATATTTAAATGATCTAATACATTTTGTTTAGTTAAATTTTTTGAAGAATAACTAAGCAAGCGGTCAAATATAGACAGAGCGTCTCTTAATGATCCTTCTGCTTTTTGCGCAATAAGAAACAAGGCTTCTTTCTCAAATTGAATATCTTCTAAATTGGCAATTTTAGTTAAATAACCTACTATATCATCTGATTTAATCTGTTTAAAATCAAAAATTTGACACCTAGAAAGGATTGTTGGAATAATTTTGTGCTTCTCAGTAGTTGCTAATATAAATTTTGCATGACTAGGAGGTTCTTCTAGTGTTTTTAAGAATGCATTGAATGCTCCAGAAGAAAGCATGTGCACTTCATCAATAATATATACGCTATACTTTCCAACTTGAGGGGCAAATCTAACCTGATCAATTAGTTTTCGAATATCATTTACTGAGTTATTTGAAGCAGCATCCATTTCATGAATATTAAATGAATTTGATTCATTAAATCCAATACAAGATTTACAAGAGTCACAGGGTTCTAAATTATCTGATAGAGATTCACAATTTATACTTTTTGCTAAAATTCTAGCACAAGTTGTTTTTCCAACACCCCTTGGACCACAAAACAAGAAAGATTGTGCTAATTGATGATCGCGTATAGCATTAGTTAATGTTTTAGTAATCGATTCTTGACCAACAACTTTCTCAAACGAATCTGGTCTATACTTTCTCGCAGAAACTACATATTCCTTCATTCTATATTAAGCAAATAATTTATTTAAAAATATAAGACTAGCAAAACTAACATTTCTATTTTAAAACAACAGGGTAAAGTGAAAAATTAAAAATGACATGAAGTTTGCATAATATGTTTTGTTTTTCTAAATTTGCGCCCCTTAATTAAAAGAAACATTGTAAATAAAATGAATAGATACGAAATTGTATTAATAATCAATCCTGTTTTATCTGAAGTTCAGGTTAAAGAAACCACAAGTAAATTAGTAACGCTTTTAAAAGATTCTAAAGCTAAAATTATTCATGAAGAAAACTGGGGGTTAAAAAAATTGAAATATGCTATTCAGAAGAAAAAAACTGGTTTCTATTACATGATGGAGTTTGAGGCCTCAGGTTCTATTTTGCAAGATTTTGAAATTGAAGTTAAAAGAGATGAGCGTATATTAAGATGGTTAACTGTACGTTTAGACAAGTATGCTTTAGAGTATGCAGAAGTTAGAAAGAGAAGGATGGTTGAAAATAAAGAAAAATCTAATTAGTTATGAGCAATAAAGGAGAGATAAGATATTTATCACCAGTTGATATTGAAAAAAGGTCTAAAAATAAATATTGTCGTTTTAAAAAACTAGGTATTAAACATATTGACTATAAAGATCCTGAATTCCTAACACGTTTCTTAAATCCACAGGGGAAAATATTACCAAGAAGAATTACTGGTAATTCGCTAAAATTTCAAAGAAAATTAGCTACTGCTGTTAAACGAGCACGTCAATTAGCATTATTACCTTACGTTGTAGACAATCTAAAGTAGATCACGATGAAAATTATACTGTTAGAAAATATTGAAAAAGTAGGTTTTAAAGATGAAATAGTAAATGTTAAGCCAGGGTATGGGAGAAACTATCTTATTCCTAAGCAAAAAGCGATTCTTGCTACTGAATCTTCTATTAAAATTCTAAATGAAAAACTTAAACAGCAGCAGAAAAAAGAAGAAGAAATTCTTAAAGAAATAAATAAAAAAGCTGAACTCCTATCAGCTCTTAGCGTAAAGATACAGGCAAAAACTGGTGAAGATGGAAAAAAATTATTCGGCTCTATAACTACTACAGATTTTATCAAAGAGCTCTCTAATTTAGGTCATGAACTTGACAGGAAATTTGTAAGATTCAATACAATTAAAGAAATTGGTTCGTATGAAGCAGAAATTAGACTGCATAGAAATGTTAAAATTTCAATTCCATTTGAGGTTATTTCTGAAAAATAACTAATTTTATCGCAAGAAATCTTAATCACTCATATCTTAATGCATCTATAGGGTTGAGCTTTGAAGCTTGAATTGCAGGAAATATTCCAGTACTTATACCAACACAAAAACATAAAAAAATACTTGAGATTATCCAGAGCCACGGTATAACAAAGAATCCATCAGTAAAAAGAGCAACTACATTACCAGCTATAACTCCTAAAATTATACCAAATATTCCTCCAAGCTGACAAATAACAATTGATTCGATAAGAAATTGATTTCTAATTAATTTAGGAGTTGCTCCCAAAGCTATTCTGGTTCCAATCTCTCTTGTTCTCTCTGTTACTGAAACCAACATGATATTCATTAAACCAATTGCTGCTCCTAATAATGTTATAAAGCCAATAAGGGTAGCTGAAATTGTTACATATTTAATATTATCAATTAAAATATTTACAAGATTATCGCTTTTGACTATTCTAAAATCATCTTCTTGTAGAGGGGTCAATCCTCTTATATTACGAAAAGTAGCTATAGATTGACTTATAGTGGTGTTAAGAGCTGCAACATCATTAACCATTATACTAATTACATAAGACATTCTAGATTCAATAAACTGCCTACCTATATCTATTGGGATTATAGCTGCTCTGTCAGAACTGAATCCAAAACTTGATCCTTTGCTAGCCAATACTCCAATAACATTAAATTTGTTATTACCAACCGAGATTGTTTTTCCAATTGCAGTCTCATATGGAAAAAGTTCATTTTTTAAATCATTTCCTATAATAATAGAAAATCTTCCATAATTTATCTCATCTAATGAAAAATTTCTTCCTTCAGACAATATGTATCCAGAATTAGCTAAATAAAACTCATCCGAACCCCAGATTCTTATATTTGGATTAGTTTTTTTTGTTTTATATTTAACTGTAGCTGTGCCAGTTAATAAAGATGAAATAGATACCTGATTATTAATACCAAAGATTTCTTTAAAATCTTTAGCTTCTCTGAATGTTATTTTTTGATTTTTTTTTGGCTTTTTTCCTCTTTTTCCAACATTTAAAGATCCGCTTTTTGATTTTATATTAAATGTATTAGATCCAATTGATGTAAAATTCTCATTAATTGATGATTTTATAGAATCTATCGCTGTTAATATCCCAACAAGAGACATGATTCCAATAGAAATAATCATAATTGTCAACAAGCTTCTTAATAAATTTGCTCTAATTGACCTTAAGGCAATAATAATATTTTCAATATACATACCCACTTTACTGTCTGTAAAAAATATGAACTAAAATACTAACTTATATACACTGTTGTTTCTTATTTTACTTTATTATTTGTTAAATTTACCAACATCTTTTACAAAAAAATTATGGCATTTGATATTGAAATGATAAATGAGGTTTACAGTGGCCTAACAAAACGAATAAACTTAGCTCGAGAAATTCTAAATCGACCGTTAACTTTATCTGAAAAAATACTTTATAGTCATCTTTGGCCTTCAGAAAAATTAAAGAATTTTATTAAAGGAAAAGATTATGTTGAATTTCGTCCTGACAGAGTAGCAATGCAAGATGCGACAGCTCAAATGGCGCTACTTCAATTTATGCAAGCTGGGAAAGATAAGGTAGCGGTTCCTTCGACAACTCATGCTGATCATTTAATTAGAGCTAAAATTGGAGCAGACAAAGATCTGCAGCAAAGTCTTAATGAAAGTAATGAAGTTTTTAATTTTTTAAGCTCAGTATGTAATAAATATGGGATTGGGTTTTGGAAGCCAGGAGCAGGTATAATTCATCAGGTGATATTAGAAAATTATGCATTCCCTGGAGGAATGATGATAGGCACTGATTCGCATACAGTAAATGCTGGAGGGCTAGGAATGCTTGCGATTGGAGTTGGAGGAGCAGATGCTGTTGATGTTATGGCGGGAATGGCTTGGGAATTAAAATTTCCAAAACTTATTGGGGTTAAATTAACAGGGAAATTAAATGGATGGGCATCGGCCAAAGATGTTATTCTTAAAATAGCTGGTATTTTAACAGTTAAAGGTGGAACTGGGTCAATTGTAGAGTATTTTGGAGAAGGAGCTTTATCCTTATCTGCAACAGGAAAAGGAACTATTTGTAATATGGGGGCTGAAATTGGAGCCACTACTTCTACTTTTGGATACGACAAAAGCATGGAAAGATATCTTAGAAATACTGGAAGAGATGATGTGGCTAATTCTGCAAATAAAATCAGAGAAAATTTAACTGGAGATAAAGAAGTGTACGAGAATCCTGAATTATATTTTGACCAAGTTATCGAAATAAATTTATCAGAATTAACTCCATATATCAATGGGCCGTTTACTCCTGATTTAGCAACTCCTGTCGCCCAGATGAAAGAAAAGGCAAAAAAGAATAATTGGCCTACTGACATAGAATGGGCGTTGATTGGATCTTGTACTAATTCTTCTTATGAAGACTTAACTAGAGCTTCATCGATTATTCAAGATGCAGTTAAAAAAGGTTTAAATGTAAAGTCAACTCTAGGAATAAATCCTGGTTCCGAACAAGTAAGATATACTGCGGAAAGAGATGGTTTGCTAGATATTTTTAAACAATCTAAATCAACAAGGATATTTACAAATGCTTGTGGGCCATGTATAGGACAATGGGATCGAGAAGGGTCTGAGAAACAAGAAAAAAATTCGATTATACACTCTTTCAATAGAAACTTTGCTAAACGAGCAGATGGAAATCCAAACACGCATGCTTTTGTGGCTTCTCCGGAAATAGTGGCTGCAATTGCAATCTCTGGTAAATTAGATTTTAATCCGATTACAGACTACTTAATTAATAATGCTGGTGAAGAAATTAAATTATCTGAACCTACTGGATTAGAATTACCTCCAAATGGATTTGATGTAGAAGATAATGGATATCAAGCTCCAGCTAAAAATGGTAGCGGTGTAGAGGTAATTATTAAAGAAGATTCTGAGCGCTTACAAAGACTAACCCCTTTCAAAGAATGGGATGGTAAAAATATCAAAGGAGCTAAGCTTCTTATAAAGGCAGCAGGAAAATGCACAACTGATCATATTTCAATGGCAGGACCTTGGCTTAAATATAGGGGGCACTTAGATAATATTTCTAATAATTGTCTTATTGGAGCTGTAAATGCATACAATGGTCAGACAAATTCTGTTCTTAATCAACTAAATAAATCAATTCAGAAAGTTCCTGATGCTGCCAGATTTTATAAAAAATCTGGAATTCCAACTATAGTGGTTGGAGATCACAATTATGGAGAAGGTTCTTCCAGAGAGCATGCGGCTATGGAGCCTAGGCATCTAGGGGTGTGTGCTGTTATTGTGAAGTCTTTTGCTAGAATACATGAAACCAATTTAAAAAAGCAAGGTATGCTAGCTTTGACTTTTTGCAATGAAACTGATTACGATTTAATACAAGAAGATGATTCGTTCAATTTCTTAGATCTAACAGAATTCTCACCAGGAAAACCTCTAACATTGGAATTAATACATGGAGATCAAACCTCTCATTTCATAAAGCTTAATCATACGTATAATAATTCTCAAATTGAATGGTTTAAAGCTGGCTCAGCTTTAAATTTGATAAAAAAACAAAATAACTAAACTTTTAAAGATGTCAATTAATCAAACTTAAAATACAAAAAAATGGAAAGTATATTTTTTATAAAGCTTATGGGTTATTATATGTTTTTAAACGGACTGATTATGCTTGTAAGTAAAGAGGCAAGGGAATCTATGGTAAGAAATATAAAAAACGATGTCTTTATTGCTGTTATAGGGATAATAACAATATTATTTGGCCTTCCTTTTATTATTCTACATAATATATGGGAGCTTAACATACTAGGACTTGTTACCTTTCTTGGTTGGAGTACTGTTTTAAAAGGAGTTATTACTTTAGCGAAACCTTCGCTAATTAAGCAAAAAGAGTATTCTGAAAAAACAATCAAAATAAGGGCTATTTTTGGGCTTTTAATTGGCTTAAGTTTAATGTACTGCGGATATTATCCTTATTTTATATAAATGTTAACTGGTTGCTTAAGCTTATGAGTTAAAATAAATGGATTATCAGCAAATTATGTCATCTTTAAAAGACAATGAGTTTCATCCATTATACTTTTTATGTGGAGAAGAGCCATTCTATATTGATGATATTAGTAACTATATTGCAAAAAATGGTTTAACTGAAAGTGAGAAAGAGTTTAATCAAACGATTATATATGCAACAATAGATTCAAAAATTGAAGATATAATTATTGAAGCTAAACAATTTCCGTTTGGTGCCGATAGACGTATTTTAATCGTTAGGGAAGCACAAAATATCCGTAATTTTGATGCTTTAGAAAGTTATCTTCTAAACCCACAAACGACCACTACGTTAGTGTTTTGTTATAAAGGAAAGTCCTTAGATAAAAGAAAAAAAATTACAAAAAATTTAATTCAGAATCATATCTATTTTCATAGTAAAAAAATATATGATAACAAGCTAATACAGTGGATAAATCAATTTGTATTAAGTAAAGGAATGAAAATTTCATTTGAATCTGCTTCTATTCTGTCAGCTCATATTGGCAACAATCTATCTAAGATTAAAAATGCAGTAGATAAATTAACTATTCTTATAGAAAATGACAACAAGGAAATCACTTCTGAATTAGTTGAAAAACATATTGGTGTTAGTAAGCAATACAATATATTTGAATTACAGAACTCTTTAGGAAAAAAAGATAAGCAAAATTCTCTTAAAATCATGAGATATATGACTGTAAATACAAAAGAAAATCCGCTTCCGAAAATAGTTGGAGGTCTGTTTAGCTATTTTCATAAAATTATAACATATAAATCCATAAAAAATAAAAGTGAGGCAGCAAAGAAACTAAGTGTAAATCCTTTTTTTTTGAAAGAATATGAGAGGGCAGCTAATAATTATACTGTAAATCAATTATTTTATATTTTTAATTTACTAAGAATATACGATGTTCGCTCTAAAGGAATAAATAATAAAAATACTAACCATAGTGAACTGCTTAAAGAATTGATTCTTAAAATCCTAAACAGCTAAAATTTATTTATCATCATTAGAGATATTGTTTTATTTATATTTGCATGTTTTTATTTTTTTCTATGATCAAACAATCGATTGCTTTCATAATTTGCACTTTCTTTTTAATACAAGTCTATGCTCAAGAAGGAACTGTTAGGGGTTTTGTTTATGATAAGCAAAATGGAGAGCCTGTATTATTCTGTAATATTCAGATTAAAAATACAAAGATAGGTACGACAACTGATATTAACGGAATGTATACGTTGCCTAAAGTTAAGCCTGGCAATTACACATTAATTGTTTCGTATTTAGGGTACAACACTTTAGAGGAAAGTATAACTTTAAAACCAAATGAAATTATTACTAAAAACTTTGAGATTTCACAATCATCTCTTAAGTTAGATGAGGTGGTAGTTTCTGCTGAAAGAAAAGCAATGAAAACGGAAGTAAAGGCAGCAGTTATTAAAGTGACAAAAAAAGATTTAGAAATTATCCCTACAATAGGAGGAGAGCCAGACTTAGCTCAATATATGCAAATTATTCCCGGAGTTGTTTTTACTGGAGATCAAGGAGGGCAGCTTTATATAAGAGGAGGCTCTCCTATACAAAATAAAGTGCTACTTGATGGGATGACTATTTATAGCCCATTTCATTCAATTGGCCTATTTTCTGTATTTGACTCTGATATTATCAAAAATACAGATGTATATACTGGTGGGTTTGGTGCTCAATATGGGGGAAGAATATCTTCTATAATGGATATTAAAACGATTGATGGTAACAAAAAACAATTAGGAGGAAAATTTTCTGCTAATACTTTTGGTGCAAAGTTGTTTTTGGAAGGGCCATTAAATAAAAAAGAAAACTCATCATTCATTTTTTCTGGAAAAACATCATATCTAGATAAAACATCAGAATACCTATATAAAGATCCGATTTTGTTCTTTGATGAAAAAGGGCTTCCGTATAGCTATACAGACCTATATGGAAAAATATCATTAACAGGAAAAGGAGGAAGTAAGCTAAACATATTTGGATTTAATTTTACAGATCAAGTTAATTATGAAAATGTTTCTAAACTTAATTGGAATTCTAATGGTATAGGTAGTGAGTTTATCTTGATACCTGCAAACTCACCAATACTAGTTGAGGGAAACTTTGCTTACTCTGATTATGCAATTTCATTAGATGAGTCGGGATCTAAATTACGAACAAGTAATATTTCTGGATACAATATGGGTTTAGATTTCACTTATTTTCAAACAAATAGTAAATTAAAATATGGTTTTGACATTCATGGATTTGAAACTAATTTTACCACATATAATGCTTTAAATTTTAGAGTAGAACAGCTAGGTTGGACTAGTGAATTTTCTGGATACATTAACTATCAATATAGTGGAAATAGACTTGTTATTGAGCCTGGATTTAGAGTACAATCTTATGCTGGCGTAGGAGTGTCTCCAGAGCCAAGAATTGGATTAAAGTATTTAGCTACAGATGCGTTACGTATTAAATTTGCTGCTGGATTATATTCTCAAAATATACTTAGCACTGTATCTGATAGAGATATTGTCAATCTATTTACTGGCATTATATCTTCTCCTGAAGAGCTTCCTCTTCAAGAAAATGGAGTTCCATATGCCACAAAATTTCAAAAATCACGCCATCTCATTAGTGGTTTTGAGTATGATGTATCGAAAAATATAGATTTTCAAGTAGAAGGATATATTAAAGATTTTACTCAACTGACAAACATAAATAGAAATAATATAAGTAATGATGTAGGGGACCAGTTCATTGTTGAAACTGGAATCGCAAAGGGTATAGATATGGTGATAAAATACACTACAAGAAAACTTTACTTATGGACTGTTTATTCTCTAGGATTTGTAAAAAGAGACGATGGAGTAAATCAATATATCCCACATTTTGATAGAAGGCACAATGTGAATTTTGTTGCTTCTTATAAATGGGGTAAAGACAATTCTTGGAAATCAGATTTTCGTTGGAATTTAGGCTCTGGATTTCCATTTACTCAAACACAAGGATTTTTTGAAAGCTTAACATTTTCAGATGGATTAAGTACTGATTATACAGTTTCTAATGGTGATTTAGGAATATCTTATGCCGAGCTAAATAATGGTAGGTTGCCATATTATCATAGATTGGATATTTCCGTTTCTAAAAGATTTAAATTAAATAATCGGATCGCAATTAACATTACATCTTCAGTTACAAACACTTATAATAGGGAAAATATTTTTTATTTTAATCGTGTAAAGTACGAAAGAATAAATCAGTTGCCTTTAATGCCTAGTTTTGGTATAAACTGTATATTTTAAATAAAATCATCATTTATTTTATAAATACTTTTTATCTTGGTTGTAAATAGTATTTTTGTCAAGATTTAAATTAAACTAAATGACAAAAACCTCTTCAAAATACATCTTTGTTACTGGCGGGGTCACTTCATCATTGGGTAAGGGGATAATATCTGCATCTCTTGGAAAATTATTAATTTCAAGAGGTTACTCTGTAACAATTCAAAAATTGGATCCATATATTAATATAGATCCTGGAACCATGAATCCCTATGAACATGGAGAATGCTATGTTACTGAAGATGGAGCTGAAACTGATTTGGATCTAGGGCATTATGAAAGATTTTTAAATCGAACAACATCACAAGCTAATAATGTTACGACAGGTAGCATATATCAAACTGTGATTGAAAAAGAAAGAAAAGGAGATTATCTAGGAAAAACTGTTCAAATAATTCCACATATTACTGATGAGATAAAACGGCGTATAAAATTACTAGGAAAAAATAACAAATACGACTTTATAATTACAGAAATAGGTGGTACAGTAGGTGATATTGAATCACTTCCGTATATTGAAGCGGTTAGGCAGTTAAAATGGGAGCTGAATGATGCATCTTTGTTTATTCATTTAACTCTGGTTCCATTTCTTAAGTCTAGTGGAGAACTTAAAACAAAACCGACTCAACACTCTGTGAAAACCTTATTAGAATCAGGAATACAGCCTGATATATTAGTTTGTAGAACAGAACATAACTTAGGAAAAGAAATAAAAAATAAAATTGCCAGATTTTGCAATGTTGATTCGAATGCGGTTATTGAGTCAATAGATGCTTTTAGTATCTATCAAGTTCCATTATTAATGAGGCAGGAGGCTTTGGACAGAGTTGTTCTTAGAAAACTAAAAATTAAAGAAAAAAAAGTTCCAGATTTAAAAAATTGGAAAGATTTCGTTGATAAATTACAAAGTCTGAGCAATAGTGTTGAGATTGGATTAATTGGAAAATATGTTGAATTGCAAGATGCATACAAATCTATATCTGAAGCTCTAATTCACTCAGGGGTTAAAAACTCGTGTAAAGTTAATATATCTTGGATTCATTCTGAGAAAATTAAATCTAAAAATGTTGTAAAAAAACTAGCTCGATTAGATGGTATTATTGTAGCTCCAGGATTTGGAGATAGGGGTATTGAAGGTAAAATCGAAGCTATAAAATTTGCCAGAGAAAATAATGTTCCTTTCTTCGGAATCTGTCTAGGTATGCAATGTGCAGTTATTGAATTTGCAAGAAATGTGTTAAATTATAAAAATGCTAATTCTACTGAAATGAATCCTAAAACTAATAAAGCAGTAATAGATTTTATGAACGAACAGAAAGAGGTAAAAAAGAAAGGAGGGACTATGAGATTAGGTTCTTATGATTGTAACTTAGAAAAAACGAGTAAGGTGGCTAAAATCTATAAAAGAGTAAACATTAAAGAGCGTCATAGACATCGTTTTGAATTTAATGATAAATATAAAGATGTATTCAATAAAAATGGTATGATAACTTCAGGAATTAATCTAGAAAATAATTTAGTAGAAATTGTAGAGCTAGATAATCATAAATGGTTTATTGGAGTTCAGTTTCATCCAGAATATAAGAGTACTGTAAATAAACCACATCCACTGTTTGTTGATTTTATAAAAACTTGTTTAGAAAACAATGAAGTACGATAAAAATTCCTTAATAGGCTTTGTTTTAATATTTTTTGTATTAATAATATTTAATACTTATTTCTTTCCTAAGCCAGAAATGTCAAATTCACAAAATGCAATAAATGATAAAGAAATTGCTACTAAAGAAACTGATGATTCGAATAAAAGAAAAGATGATAAAAAAACTTTGCTAGATTCAGAGCTTGATTCCTCAATTAATCAGGAATTAAAATACAAATACGGAGAATTTGCAAAACATACTATTGGAAAAGAAAAGATTGTTGCTTTAGAAAATGAAAAAATTAAGCTTTTACTATCTAGTCAAGGTGGGAGAATCTCTTCAGTTATTGTTAAAGAAGGCTATATACCTGGGAAAACACTAAAAACATACGATCAAAAAGAATTAAAACTATTTGATAAAGACTCCTCTATATTTAATCTTGAAATCCCTTTAGAAGGAAGGTTGATCAATACGTCTGAGTTATTTTTTGATATTAAAGAATATGAAGAGAATCGAGTTGGAATGATTCTGCAAGTTGATCAAAATAGTTATATCGAGTTTTTATACACCTTGAGTTTAGATGCTAATAAGGGCTATCTTATTGATTATGATATTAAACTAGAAGGATTAGATTATTTAGTTTCACGAGGTAAAAGAATTAATTTGCAATGGCAAATGAAAACCCCTAAAACTGAAAAAAGTGCCATAAACCAGAATAGGGATACTCAAATTTTCTATAAAGAGAAAGAGACTGGAGATCTTGAGAAGTTAAGTAATGTTAAGTCAAAGAATGAAGATTTGCAATATGGACTTTCTTGGATAGCTTTTAAGCAACAATTTTTTAGCAGTATACTTATAAATAAAAATCAAAATAATTTTGGAAAAGGAGGTAGGTTGTCAAGTATAAATTTTACAGATGATTATTTAAAAGACACGACAACAAATTACATAAAAAACTTCTCATTAGAATGTGATTTAGGTTACAATTATCAAAAAAATCAGGAGTTAAATTTTGCATTTTACTTTGGCCCTAATCATTACAATACCTTAAAAGAATACTCATTAATTCATTCGGATAACTATCAATTAAAGAATGATCATGATTTTGAGGATATAATTCCTTTGGGATATATTTGGTTTGACACTTTAGTTAATAAGTATATTGTTATTGATTTATTCAACTTTCTAAGCAAGTATATATCAAATTATGGCTTAATAATACTTCTGCTGACATTGATTATCAAACTTGTTCTTTCGCCACTATCATATAAAGCTTATTTATCTCAAGCGAAAATGAAAGTACTGAAGCCAGAGATTGACCAAATAACAGAAAAATATAAGAACAAGGATCCTATGAAAGCTCAACAGGAAACTATGAGTCTGTATCGTAAAGCTGGAGTGAATCCAATGGGTGGATGTCTACCTATGCTTTTTCAGTTTCCTATTCTGATTGCTATGTTCAGATTCTTTCCAGCTTCTTTTGAATTAAGGCAAGAATCTTTTCTTTGGGCAGATGACTTGTCTTCATATGATTCTATTTTAGAATTAGGGTTTTCGATACCTTTTTACGGAGATCATGTTAGCTTATTTACTTTGTTAATGACAATTTCTACTATACTCTATACGAGAATGAATACGCAAATGGCTACAGGTCAGATGGCTCAAATGAAATGGATAATGTATTTGATGCCAATTCTTTTTCTAGGATTCTTTAATAATTATGCGTCTGGATTAACGTATTATTATTTCTTAGCTAACATGATTACATATGGCCAACAATTTGTTATGAAAAGAATGATTGACGAGAAAGCTCTTTTAGCTGAAATAGAGGCAAACAAAAAGAAGCCAAAAAAGAAATCAAAATTTCAAAAGAAACTTGAAGAGCTGCAAAAAAAACAAGAGCAGCAGATGAAGCAAAGAAAGAAAAAGTGAGAGCTTATCTTGCTCTGGCCTTTTTATCCTTACTTACAACTTGTAAAATAATTTATCCGGAAAATCAAGAGCCTATTATATCTATGAAAAGAACAGCGTGTTACGGTCAATGCCCTGTTTATTCAATTGATATTTTCCGAAATGGCAATGGAGTTTATAACGGCAAGTATTTTGTTCAACAAATTGGCAAAGTAAATTTTCGTGTTACAAAAGAGGAAATTATTTCTATTATCAGTAAGGCTAATGAAATTAACTTTTTTGAAATGAAAGAACAGTATGCTGCTCCAATTACAGATCTTCCATCATGTTTTGTAATTATAGAAGGTAAAAAAGTAGAGGATTATTTTGATGCTCCAAATGAATTAAAAGAGTTGCAACAAATGATTGATAACTTATTCTTTAAATAGAGTCTTGAGTTTTATCTAAAAAAAGATTCATCGCTTTTATTTTTTCATCATCTAAATTATATGATATTTTTTTATTTAAATAACGAGAAATAAGTAACTTATCATAATCTCCTTTATATTGCGAATCTATAGCCTGATTAATATTTTCAACACCATATTTTAAAGATGCGTTAAAATCAATCATAGCATCTTTACTGATATCGGTATTTGATGCCCAAACAGCAAAAACAAAAGGAAGCCCAGTCATTTTATGCCAAAAATAACTCAAATCATATTTAAAAAAATATTTTTTTTCTAATTCGAAAACCCTATCTCCGATTACTAAACCTGCCACTTCTCTCTTTATAGATGATTCGTATCCAGGATTTGCAGTAATTAATTCAGGATTTATTTTCCAGTAATCTTTTAACAATATCTTTAAAAGTGAAACAGATGTATTTGATTGATAATCTAAATATATTTTCTTTATTTTCTCAATAGGAACATCCGAAAATAGACACACTGTCCAAACCTCATCTTTAGCGCTAATACAGTAATCGGTTACAATTTTAATTTTAGGAGAACGATTTAAAACAGTGACAGGAACTAATCCAATATCTACTTGATTATTTAAAATTTTATTTGCACAGATTGATGGATAATCCAAAGATAGGTTTAAACTTTCATGTAAAAATTTACTATTAATACCATATAGAAACGGTATGGTATTTGTGTATGACACAATTGAGATGTCTAGCATATTTTTAATATATTTTTTTAAAAAATAAAATAGCGATAAAAATGCAAGTGCAAATTTTTATGATAGTTCCTCCCAAAAAACCCACCAATGATCCTGTTGCGATTTTTAATGTCTCAATGCTTGATTTTTTTTCAAATAAGGCTCCAAGGTATGCTCCTATGAAAGGGCCTATAATAATCAATAGAGGGGTTAAGTAAAAGAAAAATAAACCAATTAATAATCCAAAAAAGGAACCTAAAGCAGCCTTTTTCTTTCCTCCAAATTTCTTTACACCATAAATCTGCAGCCAATAATCAGCAAATGTTACTAAAACTGTTAAAGAAAAAACTAATATAAGTACATTTATGCTAAAGGCATGGCTACTGAACTGCAATAACAATAAGCTCAAAAAAGCAATAGGAGGTCCAGGTATAACTGGTAAAACACAACCAATTAAACCTAGTATAAGTAATAAACATCCAATAAGTATCAGCACATAAATTTCCACCTTCAAATTTAATAAAAAGAAAATGTAACAACTGTAATAAAATAATCTTCTCATAAAATGATTAAATTTGTAGAACAAAAAGATACAGAATCAATAGAGATATGAATGAAAGCTTAAGAAAGATAAGTCCAGTAGATGGTCGGTATTCAAAAAAAACTGAAGAACTACAAGATTATTTTTCAGAATATGGACTCATAAGATATAGGGTTAAAGTTGAAATTGAATATTTCATTGCTCTGTGCGATTTAAAAATTCCCCAACTGTCAGCTGTAGACTCCAGTGTTTTTGCAAAAATTAGAAAAATATATAAAGAATTTAGCATAAAAGATGCTAAAAGTATAAAAGACATTGAAGCTGTAACAAATCATGATGTCAAGGCAGTTGAATATTTCATAAAACAAAAATTTGATAATTTAAATTTGGGTGAATACAAAGAGTTTGTGCATTTTGGCCTTACTTCTCAAGATATAAATAATACTGCAACCTCAATAACATTAAAAAAAGTAGTTAATGATGTTTATATACCAAAATTGAAAGGTGTTTTAGATATACTCAAATCACTTTCTTTTAAATGGAAAGAGGTACCAATGCTAGCAAGAACACATGGACAGCCTGCTTCTCCTACAAGAATAGGGAAAGAAATTAAAGTTTTTATAGAAAGAGTGGAAAAACAAATAGATCTACTAAATAAAATTTCAATAAGCTCTAAATTTGGTGGTGCTACTGGTAACTTTAATGCTCATCATGTCGCATATCCAGATTATGATTGGGTAAAATTTGCAAATGAATTTCTAACAACTATCCTTGGTATTGAAAGGCAACAAACAACAACACAAATTGAACATTATGATAATTTAGGGGCGATATGTGATAATATTTCAAGAATCAACACTATTTTGATAGACTTTTCTAGAGATATATGGATGTATATTTCTATAGACTATTTTAAACAGAAAATTAACGAAAATGAGGTAGGTTCTTCTGCAATGCCTCATAAAGTAAATCCGATTGACTTTGAAAACGCTGAAGGTAATTTAGGTATAGCAAATTCTATATTTTCTTTCCTTTCAAAGAAACTGCCAATATCAAGATTACAAAGAGATCTGACAGACAGTACAGTTTTAAGAAATCTTGGCGTTCCATTTGGGCATACTTTAATCGCTTTATCTTCTTTAGAAAAGGGACTTGCAAAGTTAATTCTTAACGAAGAAAAAATCAGATTAGACCTTGAAGATAACTGGCTTGTAGTTAGTGAAGGAGTGCAAAATATCCTTAGAAGAGAGGGTTATTCAAACCCATATGAGCTTCTAAAATCATTAACAAGAAAAAATGAAAAGATTAATCATTTAATCATGAAAGATTTTATTGAGGGTTTGGAAATTAGTGCTGATGTTAAAAAAGAAATCCTAAAGATTACTCCCTTTAACTATACTGGAATTTAAAAAACTATTCGATATTTTTTTAAATAGTCATCCCAGTTCCATAAGAAGAATTTTAGATTTGATTTTAGTTCATGGAGAAAAACCGGATTAGGCTCTTTCTTTCTTCTAAATAAATCTCCTTGACAATTATTGATATCGTACTTGTTGAACAAAGAAAATGCAGTTGCTTTCAAGCCATCTTTATGTTCATCAACTAGCTCTTTAAAATACTCCTCGTGATTTAAGAATTTTTCCATAGCTAATTCTTCATTATTATCAATATAAATTAGAGTCTTATCAATTATTTTAGTTCTAAGAATAGAAATTTGGTACTCTTCAAAATAACTCTCTAGATTATAAATATTATATAATAAAATAAATAACCTAAATGTATCGATTTCTGAATCACTGATATTTGGACTTGATTCAAGATTATTATTATTATTTATAAAATCTTTAATCTCGACAAAACCATCCTGTATGACATCATTTAAATGTTCAAAATATAAATCCATTACATCTTGCACATTTACCTTCTTCTTTTTTGATAATCTTAGAAAATTAAGCATGTTGATTATTATGTCAGATTTAAAATCATGATGAACAAAATTAACTATTCTTTTTTTTATATAAAATAATATAAATTATTTATTCTCAAAAAACTTTTCTTTATTGGTAAAGTTAAACAAAAATAATCCTATTAAGAAAAATGCTATAACCACCAAAAGTCCAGCTTGATGACTGTAAATTTTAGCCACTAATCCAAAAAGTAATGGTCCTAAAAATGATGTTGCTTTTCCAGTAAAAGCAAAGAATCCAAAAAATTCACTCTTTTTTTCTACTGGAATCAAAGTAGACATTAATGATCGGCTGCATGACTGATTTGGACCAATCATCAATCCCATTATTATGGCTGATAACCAAAAAATAAATTTAGGGTATGAAATATTGATTGTAAAGTCTAATATAAAGAAGTTGAATGTTGTTAAGATACTTGAGTTAGTATTAAAATAAGGGGAAATGAAGGCTAAAATAGTAGCAAATATCAGGCATACAAGAGTTATATTGATAACCCTTCTCTGGCCTATTAAATCTTCTATATAACCAAAAATAAATGAACCAATTGCAGCTGTTATATTTAATGCAATTCCTAAGATTAATACCTCATTTACAGTAAATCCAAGCGCTTCAGATGCATAGATTCCTCCTAAAGCGAAGATAGTGATTAAAGCATCGTTATAGAATATACGCGCAACTAGAAACCAAACAATTCTTTTATACTTACTTATATCGTAAAATGTTTCCTTTATAGATTTAAATGGGTTTGATGTATGTTGCTTTTCTTTTATTCTAACATCTTTTAAATAAATGAATGAAGGTATGCTAAAAATAAAAATCCATAATCCGACGAAAATATTGCTCTTTCTTATATCTGTTGGACTTAAATCTTTGAAATAAAATAAAATAAAAAATAATGCTAAAAGTCCCCCTAAAAATCCTAATCCCCAAGAATAACCTGATATTTTGCCAATATTTTTATTTGTAGATATGTCTGGTAAATATGAATTATAAAAAACGGTTGCTAATTCAAAAGATATATTTGCAGCAATAAATAAAGACATTGCCAAACAAACATCTCCTAACTCTGGAAAGTATAGCATGCATGAGAAAAAGACACACATCCAAGTGAATAAAACAAAAAAGTGTTTTCTAAATCCTTTAGAATCTGAATATGCTCCAAGTAAAGGAGATAAAATTGATGCTATTATAGCGGTAATTGAAATACCTACAGTCCATAAAAAAGTGCCTTCGCTATCTTTAGCAATGTATTGTGTGAAAAATGTGCCATAAATAAAGGTAAGGATTACTGTTGAAAATGGTTGATTGGCAAAATCATAAAAAGACCATGAAATAACTTCTTTATTTTTTTTTATCAACATCTATTTAAAATAATTATGGAAAGATATAAAAATGTAAATTTACATTTTGAAATTAATACAAATAAAATACAATGCAAATACCAAAAAGACCTATAAGAAAATTTATGCCAACGCATCTTGAGATTGATTCTTGGGAAAAGCTTGAACCATTTTTTAAAGATTTAGAAGACAGAGAGATTAATTCAAAAACTGATTTAGAAAAATGGATGTTAGATAGATCTGAATTGGAATCGGTTTTAGAGGAAGATATGGCTTGGAGATATATTAAAATGAATATTGATACAACCGATATTGAACTTGCAAAAAAATTCCATTTTTGGATTAATGACATCTCTCCTAAAGCAGCTCCATATACTCATAAATTAAATTTAAAACTAATTAATAGTCCTTTTACAAATGATCTTGATTTTGAGAAATATAAAATATACTTACGTGGAGTAAGGCAAAATATAAAGCTTTTTAGAGAAGAAAATATTCCATTATTTACTAAAATGGAAAAAAAACAACAAGAATATGGGGCAATTTTTGCAAAAATGAGTGTAGAAATTAATGGTCAAGAAATGACTCTACAAAAAGCAACAGCCCTGTTAAAAGATACAGATAGAAAGAAAAGAAAAGAAGTATATGATAAGAT
>MDSZ01138895.1_pt1 | contig 19524 bp, 23 predicted proteins | sample 811201 | NCBI WGS metagenome assembly MDSZ01 (sample SAMN05326647, study PRJNA326480) | marine metagenome | isolation source: seawater | place: Indian Ocean: North | collected 2010 | reverse complement strand
TTAATGGCGAAAAAAGCGAAGGTGATGCATAATTTGCACAGAAGGCACCTGGTTGAAAAATATGCCACCAAGAGAAAAGAGTTGTTGGATAAAATTAAAGATCCAAATCTTTCTTATGAGGAAAAACAAAATTATAGGCTTAAATTAGAAAAATTACCTAAAAACTCAAACCCTCATAGAGTGAGAAATAGATGCAATTTAACTGGAAGACCGAGATCATATTACAGAAAGTTTGGCTTATCCAGAATTACTTTTAGAGAAATGGCACTCAAGGGAGAAATCCCTGGTGTTACGAAAGCAAGTTGGTAGAATAGGAAATATAAAATATGTCTTTAAATGATCCCGTATCAGATTTTTTAACTCGTATCAGAAACGCCCAGCAGGCAGAAAAAAAATGGGTTGATATTCCTTCATCTAATTTAATAATCCGTATATCTCATGTACTTAAAGAAGAAGCATTCATAAGAGATTTTATTCTTGTTAAAGATGATAAACAAGGAATTTTAAGATTGTTTTTGAAGTATGATGATAATTCATTTCCAGTAATACATCATATTAGTAGAGTAAGTAAACCTGGTAGAAGAATATATGCAAGCTCAACTAAATTACCCAGGGTGCTTAATGGTATGGGAGTATCTATATTGACCACGTCTAAAGGAGTAATTTCAAGTAAAAAAGCTAGAGATTTAAAGGTTGGTGGTGAAGTTTTATGTCAAGTATGGTAAATTAAGTAGGTATTTAAACAATGTCAAGAATTGGTAGAAAACCCATCGAAGTTCCTAAAGATGTAAATATAGCATTAGTCGATAATAATGTTAACGTCAAAGGTAAATTAGGTGAACTAAGTTTTAAACTACGGTCAACAATTAAAGTTGAGTTAAATGATAATATGATTCAAGTTAGTAGGCAGAGTGACGAAAAGAAAAATCGTGAATTACATGGTTTAACCAGAGCCATTATACAAAATATGATCATTGGTGTTTCCGAAGGTTTTAAGAAAGAATTGGAACTAAATGGAGTAGGATTTACTGCTGATTCAAAGAAAACTGAGTTTTTAATATTAAATTTAGGTTTTTCTCATCCTATATACTTTGTAATTCCAGAGGGTATTAAAATAACAACACCAAAACCAACTCAAATTGTGGTGGAAGGGATTGATAAACAGCATGTAGGAGAGGTTTCTGCAAAAATACGATCATTCAGAAAGCCTGAGCCATACAAGGGTAAGGGTGTAAAATATGCAGAAGAAACAATAAGAAGAAAAGCTGGTAAATCAGTTGGAGCGGGTGGATAAATTATGTTAAAATCAAAATTAGAGAAAAAATCTCGTTGGAAAAAAAAGAGAGCTCGTATCAAATATAAACTTTTAAAGGGTTCTAGGAATAGGTTAGTAGTTTATCGATCAAATAGAAATATTTTTGCACAAATAGTTGACGATAATGATCACAAAACATTAGTTTCTGCCTCTAGCATAGATAAAGCTGTTAGGGATTTGATTAAATCAACAGAAAATAAAATTAAACAAAGTGAAATTGTTGGCAAGGAGCTTGCGAACAGAGCTAAAAATAATAAAATTGCAGAGGTGATTTTCGATAGAAATGGATATAAATATCATGGCAGAATTAAGGCCTTTGCAGAAGCTGCTCGAAAGAGTGGTTTGACTTTTTAATGGAGAAAAATTGGTAAATATAATAAACCCTTCAGAATTAGAATTAAAAGATGAATCTGTTGTTACAATAAACAGAGTATCCAAAACGATTACAGGTGGTAGAAGATTTAGATTTAATGCAGTTGTTGCTGTTGGAGATGGCAAAGGTCATCTTGGTATAGGTTTTGGAAAGGCTAATGATGTTATGTCGGCTGTCAATAAAGCAAAAGAAAATGCAAAAAAAAATATTTTCAGAGTAAACATAATGAATGGCACCATACCACATGAAGTAAATGTAAGGTATGCATCATCAAAAGTGATGCTAAAGCCTGCCTCCCCAGGAACTGGTGTTATAGCAGGGGGGCCAGTGAGAATTCTAATGGAGCAGGTGGGAATTACTGATATTTTATCAAAAATTACCGCATCTACAAATCCTATTAATGTTATAAGATCTGTTGAAAAAGGATTAAAATCGTTAAGAGATCCTCTTACGGTGGCTAGACAAAGAGGTGTTACAGTTAAGGAATTATTTAGTTAATCGGACAAAATTATGGCGACGAAAAAAATTAAAATAACACAATATAAAAGTTCAATTGGACATAGGAAAAAAACCAAGGATACATTAATAGCTCTTGGTTTAAAAAAAATTAATCAAACTGTAATACATGATAAATCTCCATCTATATTAGGTATGATCAGGTCTGTTGATTACTTGGTTAAATCAGAGGAAATATAAAAAATGAATTTAGGATCATTGAAACCTGCAGAGGGTTCGGTACGTAAAACAAAAAGGATTGGTAGAGGTAACGGGTCTGGTTGGGGTAGAACAGCTGGAAGAGGAATGAATGGTTATAAAGCTAGATCTGGTAGTAAAACTAAACTTCATTTTGAGGGAGGACAGACTCCATTATCTAGACGTTTGCCGAAAAGAGGTTTCTCTAATTATCCATTCTCGAAAAAATATCAAATTGTGAACATTGGACAAATTGAAAAATTAGAATCAACCAAAATCAACTTTGACATTATGTATGAAAATGGCTTAATTAATAAGAAGAATATACCTGTTAAAATTTTAGGAAATGGTGAGATCACAAAAGGTATAGAGATTACAGCGAACGCATTTAGTCAGTCAGCTAAAAATAAAATAGAAAAGTTAGGCGGAAAAGTTATAAATCAATGATTGATAAAATTGTAAACATATTTAAAATTGAAGAGTTAAGAAATAAAATAGGTTTCACTCTTTTGATTATAGCAATTTACAGGCTCGGTGGACATATTCCTGTTCCTGGAATTAATACTAGTGCTTTGCAAGCAGTAATGGGACAATATTCAAATTCTTTACTAGGATTGTATGACATGTTCGCAGGGGGGTTTTTCTCACAAGCATCTATTTTTGCTTTAGGGATAATGCCCTACATATCTGCCTCAATAGTAATTCAATTACTAGGCGCAGTTGTACCATATTTTCAAAGGCTTCAGAAGGAAGGTGAAGAAGGTAGGAAAAAAATTATTCAGCTTACAAGATATGGAACTGTATTGTTGGCATTCTTACAATCCATCGGGGTATCAATCTTTCTAACGAGTTATCCTGGTACATCACAAGGCCCATTAGTCCCTAATCCAGGATTTATGTTCGTCTTAACAACAATAATTATCTTAGTTACAGGTGTAATATTTGTTATGTGGATGGGTGAGCAAATTTCAGATTATGGTATTGGTAACGGAATATCATTGATTATAATGGTAGGAATCATCTCAAGAGCACCGCATGTTGTAGCACAGCAAGGAAGACTTTTTCAAGAAGGTGTAATCAGCGGATTATTTATTATTATTATGATAAGTTTTGCTATTTTAGTGACAGCTTTTGTTGTCTATGTTTCGACAGGTGTTAGGAAAATTCCAGTACAATATGCAAAAAGAGTTGTTGGAAGGAAGGTATATGGAGGGCAAGCCTCTCATATCCCTTTGAAAATTTTAACTGCAGGAGTAATGCCAATAATTTTTGCACAAGCACTGATGTTTATTCCTAATACACTTGCATCATTTTTCCCTGTAGGTAACTGGTTTGGAGAAAAACTAACGTTATGGTTTGCTCCTACTCATGCTGTTTATTCTATATTTTTTGCTATCCTGATAATTGTTTTTACATATTTTTATACAGCTATGGCCTTTAACCCAGTCGATGTTGCGGATAATATGAAAAAGCAAGGAGGGTTCATTCCTGGAGTAAGACCAGGTAAAAGTACTGCTGAATATATTGATAATATTTTAACAAGATTAACTTTACCAGCCTCTATATTTTTAGCTTTGGTAGCTATATTACCTGCTATTTTAATTTGGTTCAATGAAAAAATCGATTACTCATTAGCAAGCTTTTTTGGGGGTACAAGCTTGTTGATTATTGTGGGAGTCGCATTAGATACGCTACAACAGATCGAAAGTCATTTAATAATGCGCCATTATGACGGGTTCTTAAAAACTGGTAAAATTAAGGGTCGACGTAGGTTTTAATGAGAGAAATAATACAATGATTAACTTACGAAGTCAGCATGAAATACAAAAAATTAAGGATAGTTGTTCAATCGTCAGAGATACGTTGTATATGATTGAGGAACATATTAAGCCGGGTATAGAAACAATAGAACTCGATAAAAAAGCTGAAGAATTTATACTAGAAACTGGAGCAAAACCTGGCTTTAAAGGTCTGTATGGCTTTCCAGCTACGCTATGTGTTTCAGTTAATGACGAAGTTGTGCATGGTATTCCTAGTAAAAGAGTTTTGAAAGATGGTGATGTTATTGGAGTTGATTGTGGAGCATACTTAAATGGTTTTTACGGTGATCATGCTAAAACCTTTCAAGTAGGTAATGTTAGCGAAAAAATAAAAAAACTTTTAAAAGTTACAAAAGAAAGTTTATACAAAGGTATAGAACAAGCTGTACCTGGTAAAAATATAGGTGATATTAGTTTTGCTATTCAAAGTCATGTTCAGACTTATGGTTATGGAATCGTAAAAGAATTAGTTGGACATGGCATAGGAGAAAAGCTACATGAAGAACCACAAATTCCTAATTTTGGAACAAAAGGAAGAGGACCTGAAATTAAGAGTGGTATGTGTTTTGCCATAGAGCCAATGATTAATATGGGGACAGAAAAAGTATACACTAAAAGTGATGATTGGACAATTTGTACGGAGGATGGTTTACCTTCTGCACATTTTGAGCATACCATCACAGTAACAGAAGATAAACCAATAATATTAACAAAGTAGGAAATTTTGGCAAAAACAAAAGCCATAGAAATAGACGGTATAATTGAGGAGACATTGCCTAATGCTATGTTTAGGGTTAAATTAGAAAACGAACATGTTGTATTAGCGCACGTCTCAGGAAAAATGAGAATGCATTTTATTAAAATTCTTCCTGGAGATAAGGTCAAGTTAGAATTATCACCATATGATCTGACAAGAGGACGAATTACATATAGGTATAAAGATTAAAAATGAAAGTAAGAGCTTCTGTTAAAAAAATATGTGATAAATGCCAGATAATTAAGCGTCACGGTGTGATTCGCGTAATCTGTGAAAATCCAAAACATAAACAGAGACAAGGTTAAGGAATAAAATATTGGCAAGAATTGCAGGGGTCGATCTCCCGAGAAACAAAAAAGTAGAATACGCTCTTCCGTACATATATGGAATAGGTATTAATTTATCGAGACAAATTTTAGATAACATCGGTATAAATCCGAATATAAGAGTTCACGAATTATCTGAGCAAGATGTACTTGCAATAAGAGATGAGATCTCTAACAACTTTAAAGTTGAAGGTGATTTGAGGTCTGAAATTGGTCGAAATATTAAAAGATTAATGGATATAGGTAGTTACAAAGGTTTAAGACACCGTAAAAAATTACCAGTAAGAGGTCAAAGAACGAGTACAAATGCGCGTACCCGTCGTGGTAAAAAAGGCCTAGCTATTAAAAGAAAAGTAAAATAATTTAGGAGATGATTTTTGGCTAGACCTCTCAAAAGTAGAAAAAAAAATAAGACAAAAGTTGATTCAGAAGGCGTTGCACACATCAAATCTACCTTTAATAATACAATAATAACATTGACAGATAAATTTGGTAATGTAATTTCATGGGGGAGTGCAGGTTGTACTGGAATAAAAGGATCCAGAAAAAGTACACCATTTGCTGCGACTCAAGCAGCTGAGAAGGCTGCGTCTGACGCAATGAGTATGGGGCTTGTAACTGTTGAGGTTAGAGTTAAAGGGCCAGGATCAGGTAGAGAAGCTGCAATTAGAGCTTTGAGAACAGCTGGATTAAACATAACATCAATTGTTGATGTAACACCAATCCCACATAATGGTTGTAGACCACCTAAAAGAAGAAGAGTATAATAAATGGCAAGATTTAGAGGACCTAGAGCAAAAATATGTAGAAGATTAGAATTTCCCGTATTCGAATCATCCAAATTCGCATCACCAAGAAAAAATTATCCTCCGGGACAACATGGTCAATCAAGAAGAAGGAAACTTTCAAATTATGGTGTGCAATTGCGTGAAAAGCAGAGAATTAAATATTTATATGGCGTATTAGAAAAGCAATTTAGAAATTACTTTAAAAAGGCGCAGGCTAGAACTGGGCCTACTGGTCACAATTTGCTAATTATGCTTGAAACTAGGTTAGATAATATTGTCTACCGATTAGGTTTAGCGCCAACAAGAAGAGCTGCTAGACAACTTGTAACACATAAACATTTTATTGTCAATAATAGACTGGTAAACATACCATCCTATAGTTGTCAAGCAGGTGATGTTATACAAGTTAGAAATAAAAGTAAAAAAGCAGAAATATTTCATGATTCAATGAGAAGAGTTCAAGGAGAAAATCCGATGCCATGGTTATTCCTTGATAAAGCAAAATTAATGGGTACTTTTGAAAGTGTACCAGAAAGAGATGAAATTCCAGAACCAGTTAATGAGCAATTGGTTGTTGAATTATATTCCAAGTAATGGTTTATTAAACATTCAAATAATAAGGAAATAGAATTGATAGCAACAAAAGATAAGCATTATCCCGATATTTCAGTTAAAATAGTAGATAATTCAGATACGCATGCTAAAATAGTAGCCGAACCATTTGAAAGAGGTTATGGTCTAACGGTCGGAAACAGTCTAAGAAGAGTACTATTAACATCAGTTCCAGGAGCTGCGATAAGTGCTATCAAAATTGATGGAGTTTCTCATGAGTTTTCTATTGTAGATGGTGTAATCGAAGATCTACCAGATATTATTTTAAATCTTAAAGAAGTTAGGTTCAAGTATATTGGTGATGCAAATGAAACAATAACATTGCAGCTAAAGGGTCCCAGAAAATTTACAGCAAAAGATATTGGTGATGCTTTAAAAGAGTTTGATGTGTTGAATCCTGATTTTCATATAGCTACACTTACAGAAAAAGCTGAATTAACTATAGATATCAAAGTAGTTAGAGGAAAAGGTTATAGTCCTGCTGAAAAAAATAAAAGAGACGAAGCTCCTTTAGGAACCATATTCATAGATAGTATTTTTAATCCAATTACTAATGTTGCTTTTGATGTTCAACCAATTCCTGCATCTAGAGAGGGGCATGAAAAATTAACCCTTGATGTATTATCTGATGGGGCTTACGATCCCAAAGATGCTGTAAATCATGCAGCAACAATACTTAGAAATCAATTAGGATTATTTCTTTTTTCTGATTCAAGAGAAATAAAAGCGGTAGATGAAGAGAAAATGAATGAGACACTTGAGATAAAGTCTATTTTATTAAAAAGTATTGATGAAATGGAGTTGTCTGTAAGAAGTCATAATTGTTTACAGGCCGCAGGAATAAGAACCATAGGGGAATTAGTTAACAAAGAAGAAAGTGAGATGCTGCGGTTCAAGAACTTTGGAAGAAAATCTCTTACGGAGCTTGTTGAAAAATTAACTAGTATGGGTTTATCTTTTGGTATGGATGTAAATGCTTATTTAGAAAGCGAAGGCTAAAAAATGAGACACCAAAAACAAGGACGTAAACTAAACAGAACTGCCAGTCATCGAAGAGCACTCATGATGAATTTGGCATCCTCTCTTATCGTTCATAAAAGGATTAAAACTACCGATGCTAAAGCGAAAGAACTTAGAAGTTATGTTGAAAGATTAGTCACATATGCAAAGAAAGAGAATCTGCATGGAAGAAGGCTAATTCAGCAGAAAGTTCCAGGTTCGCTAGGTAAAAAAGTAGCAAATATACTTATTCATGAAATTGCACCTGAGTATAAAGATAGAAATGGTGGATACACAAGAATCATTAAGCTAGGTAATAGAAAAAATGATAACGCCCCTGTATCATTGATAGAATTTGTAGGATTTGGTGACTTGTTGCAAGAAAATATTGTAGAAGCTGAGGTCGTTGAAAAAGAGAAATCTTAGGTTAATCTCATAAAAGTACATAAACTTAATTTTTGTTTATTAAATTACAGGGCTATTTCATTTTTAGCCCTATTTTTTTCCCAGATAAATGCAAATTTAAACCTTGATACCTATTTATGGGTACAAATAGAATCGCTAGCAACAAAAAAAAGTATAAATAAATTACTTGATTTTGCATCTGAAAATAATTTTAAAGATTTATTAGTACAGGTAAGAAGTAGAGATAATGCAGCTTACAACTCTGATTTTGTAGAAAAACCTAAATTTATTTCTAAAAACTTTGATCCATTAAAATATATAATTATGAAAAGTAATGATTTAAATATAAATATACACGCTTGGATTAATATGTACATAATTTGGTCAAGTAAGATTCCGCCGGTAGATAAAAATCATTTGATCAATAGAAAAAGACAATGGCTTGATAACTCATTTAAATATCAAACACACATTCATTCAAATAAATTTTTATCGCCTATTCATCCAAATGTTAATTCATACCTATTGTCTATTGTTGATGAGCTTATAAAAAAATATAATATCAACGGAATTCATTTAGATTATATAAGATTTAAAGATAATCATTATGGAAACAATAAATTTGGTCAAAATTACTTTTCAATCGACAAAAATAATAAAAATTGGGATAAATTTAAAATAGATAGAGTTTCTAATTTGGTTAAAAATATATCTATATTAATAAAAAATAAAAAAAATAATATTATATTTTCTGCTGCTGTGAAGCCTAACTTGTTGGAAGCTAAAAATAGATTTTCACAGGAATGGGGAAGTTGGCTAAAAAATAATATTATTGATTTAGTTTTTCCTATGAATTATTATAATGAAATAGATTTATTTAATAGAGATTTAAATCTTATGAGAAAAAGAATACCAGAAAGATTACATGAAAAAATAATAATTGGAATCGGATGTTATAATCAATCAAATGAGGATGTTATCGACAAGATGGTATTAGTTCAACTACGCAATATGGGTGGAGTCAGTTTTTTCTCATATGATAATCATAAAAAAGATTTAAATTGGTTTAAACCCATAAAAAAGAAATTATTTACAAATTAATAAAAGGGAAAAAATGCATTCTAAAATCATAAAATCACCCGTTGGTACAAAATTAAATTGTAAAGGTTGGCAGCAAGAAGCAGCATACAGAATGATTCAAAATAATTTAGATCCAAACGTTGCTGAAATACCTGAAGAATTAATTGTTTATGGAGGATTGGGTAAGGCAGCGAGGAATTGGGAATGTCTTGATGTAATATTGAACACATTAAAAATATTAGAAAATGATGAGACATTATTAATACAATCAGGTAAACCGGTGGGTGTTTTTAGAACACATCACTGGACTCCAAGGGTTGTGATTTCTAATTCAATGTTGGTTCCTAAATGGGCAAATTGGGATCATTACAGAGAGCTTGACCAAAAAGGATTAATGATGTATGGGCAGATGACTGCTGGATCATGGATTTATATTGGGACTCAAGGTATTCTTCAAGGGACATATGAAACTTTAGCTGAGGTTGCTAGAAGACATTTTAATGGTTCTTTGAAAGGTACTTTGACTGTCACTGCAGGATTAGGTGGTATGGGTGGAGCACAGCCATTGGCCGTAACGATGAACGAAGGTGTTAATATATCAATAGAAATTGATCCTCATAGAATTAATAGGCGTTTAGAAACAGGATATTTAGATAAAAAAGTTAATAATCTTGATGAAGCAATGAATTTAGCTAATCGTGCAAAATCTGAGAAAAAACCTCTTTCTATTGGTTTGCTGGGTAATGTTGTTGATGTTTTAAAAGAAATGTTATCAAAAAATATTATACCAGAAATATTAACAGACCAGACCTCTGCTCACGATGAATTAGTGGGATATATTCCGAATGAAATGACATTAGATCAAGCTAATGTTTTAAGGAAAAAAAACCCAAAAAAATATATAGAGGAAACTTATCGAACAATGGGTGAACATTGTCAAGCATTGTTAGATCTTCAAAAAAAAGGCGCAATTACATTTGATTATGGTAATAATTTAAGAGGACAAGCTTTAGCAAATGCTGGAATAAAAAATGCATTTGATTTTCCTGGTTTCGTTCCTGAATATATTAGGCCTTTGTTTTGTGAAGGAAAGGGTCCTTTTCGATGGGTAGCATTGTCAGGAGATCCTGAGGATATTTATAAGACAGATAGAAAAATCATTGAGTTGTTTCCTGAGGATAAATCTTTAGTTAGATGGATTAAAATGGCTCAGGAAAAAGTAAAGTTTCAAGGTTTACCAGCAAGAATATGTTGGCTTGGCTATAGAGAGAGAAATATTTTTGGTGAAGTTATAAATGATATGGTTGCAAGTGGTGAACTTAGTGCACCAATTGTAATTGGAAGAGATCATTTAGATTGTGGTTCAGTAGCTTCACCTAATAGAGAAACCGAAGCAATGAAAGATGGATCTGATGCTGTTGCAGATTGGCCTATACTTAATGCGATGTTAAGCGTTGGTGGTGGAAGTAGTTGGACATCAGTTCATCATGGTGGTGGCGTTGGAATGGGATACTCTATTCATTCTGGAGTTGTCATTGTTGCAGATGGCACAAGGGAGATGAAAAAAAGAATAAATAGAGTCTTGACAAATGACCCTGGATCGGGCGTAATGAGACATGCAGATGCGGGATATGAAAAAGCTATTAATACAGCTAAAAAAAGAGATCTTAAGTTACCTATGATCAATATGTTTAAATGATTAGTACCATTACAAATATAAAATCAATTTTCACCTGGGATCCAATGAAAGATCAAATTAATGAAATTACCGGTAAAAATATCGTAATTGATAATGGAATAATTCAAGAAATATGTGAAACGATTCCAAACCGTTCAAAGAAAATCGATGCAAAGGGGTCTTGTATTACTCCTGGCTTTATTGATTGTCATACACATCCAGTTTTTTTAAATGGACGCTCAAATGAATTTAATATGCGAATATCTGGTAAATCATATCAAGATATTGAAAATGCAGGAGGTGGTATAAAATCCACAGTTTTTGATGTTCAAAATTCAAATTATGAACAACTATATGAAAAAACTCTGGAAAATATCGAATCATTATTTTTAAATGGATCAACATCTATTGAGGCTAAATCTGGTTATGGATTGACTTTAGATGACGAAATAAAATCTCTTAGAGTTTTGAAAGATATAAATCAAAATACATGTGTTGATATTTTTCCTACTTTTATGGGTGCACATGCATTTCCACAAGGTTTTGAAAAAAAAAGAGATAAGTATGTCGATATGATATGTGATGAGATGATACCTAAAGTTGCTGAAGAGAAATTAGCAATATATTGTGATGTTTTTTGCGAAAATGGATTTTTTACAGTAAATCAATCACGAAAAATATTAGAAACTGGTCTTAGATATGGTTTGTTACCAAGATTACATGCTGATGAATTTATGGACTCAGGAGCTGCCGAATTAGCTGTAGAGATAGGTGCAATTTCAGCGGATCACCTTATGAAGGTTTCAAACAGAGGAATCAAAAAATTAGCTGATTCAAATGTAATAGCAACATTACTTCCAGGTACCACTTTATTTCTAGGCCAAGATAAATATGCAAATGGAAAAAAAATGATTGAAAATGGAATAGAAATTGCTTTAGCGACTGACTTTAATCCTGGTTCCTCCACTATTAAGAGTTTACCTACTATCATGTTTTTAGGGTGTCTTTATTGTGGATTATCAATTGAAAAAGCCTTTAAGGCTGTAACATATAGTTCAGCTAAAGCTGTGAATTCAGAAAAGAAAATTGGTCTAATTAAAAAGAATTATAAAGCAGATTTAATTTTTTGGAATATTGAAAATATAAATGAAATTCCATATTGGTTTAGCAGCGAACGAATTAAATTAATAATGAAAGATGGTAAAATTACAAGTAACATAAAAAATCAAAAATAAAATTATTTTAATATTCATCAACCTTGGATAGGATATAGTTTATTTCTTAAATTTAAACGGATTTTGAAAATTAAAATAAATAAATATAATTTCAAGAATATAGCTCTTTTTTGTAGAGAAAAAAATAAAGTTTCACAACAAAAAAAATGCACCTATAAGGGTGCATTTTTGTATAAAAATCAGGAAAACATGGATAATAACCTTCAAGTATTAATTCAAATGGGCGATATAGATTTTAGACTAAATGAAATAGATGAACTAAAGGGTGATTTGCCTGAGCTCGTAGAAAGTCAAAAAGAATTTATTAAAAAACTAAATATTGATAGTGATGAAAGAAAAAATAAATTAAAAGAATTAGATAATCAGCTTTTTGAAAAAAAACACATAATAGAAGATACAAACAATAAGTTAGAAAAATATAAAAAACAGCTCTATTTAGTAACAACTAACAAGGAATATGATGCTCTTTTAACTGAAATTGATCATTCTAAATCATTACTATCAAATACTCAAAATTCTTTTAGTGAATTAAGTGAATCAAAAGAAACAATTATTAAAAATTTAGAAGAAAATTCAAAAAATATCGAAGAAACGATAAAAAAATTAAGTCAATCAGAAAAAGACTTAAATGATGCATTAAACGAGTCAGAAGATGAATATAAAAATCTGCATCTAAAAAGATCAGATTTGGAAAAAAAAATTGATACCAAATTTTTAGGATTATACAACAGAATGAAAAGTGGCAGATCAGGTATAGGTATTACTAGTGTACATAAAAATGCTTGTGGCTCATGTTTCAACGTTTTACCACCACAAACTGTCATCGAAATCAGAAAAGGTGATAAAGTGGTCACCTGTCACTCATGTGGAATAATTTTATTTTGGGAAGATTATAATTAAAATTGGAGTCGTTTTGATGGTTGCTCTAAAAATTTTTAGAGAGGAAAGTCCGAACTCCGCAGGACAAGCTGCCTCCTAACAGGAGGATTTAAGTAATGGAAAGTGCAACAGAAAGTATACAGCTATTACACGTAATAGAAAATGGTGAAATGGTGGTGTAAGAGACCACCGGTTTATTGGGAGACCAGTAAAGCCAGGCAAACCCCAGCTGGAGCAAGATTAAGTAGCCCTCTGTTGTCCGCAGAAAGGGCGGGTAAATTGCATGAATTAAATTGTAAAATTTAATGAAGATGAATAACCATCATTCTTTTAAGAATACAGAATTCGGCTTATAAATCGACTCCAAATTATTTAAAATGAATTATCATTGGAACTATAAAGAAACCTCTAAAGATGTAGTTGAAAATATTCAAAGTAAGTTCAATCTACCTAAACCCATAGCAGTAATTATGGCCCAAAGAGGAATAAAAAATAAAAAGAATTTTAATCAATATTGTGATATTAGTATCAATAGTCTGCATGATCCATTTCTCATGTTAAATATGAAAAAATCTGTTGAATTTATTAAAACCATGATAGAGAAAAAAGAAACTATTGTCATCTTAGGTGATTTTGATGTCGATGGAATTACTGCTACTTCAATACTTTTTTTATTTTTTAAATCATTAAATGTGGATGTTTATTACTACATACCAAATAGATTTACTGAAGGCCATGGGATATCTAAAAATGGGATTGATTTTTCATCAAAAATTGGCGCAAAATTAATTATTACTTGTGATTGCGGTATCAGTGCATTCGAAGAGATTAAGTATGCAAATACAAAGAATCTTCATACTATAATAACTGATCATCATAATCAAAAACAGAAATTACCTGAAGCATATTCAATTATTAATCCAAAACAAAACTCATGTAATTATCCGTTCAAAGGCTTAAGTGGTTCAGGAGTTGCCCTAAAACTAGCATTAGGTATATGTAAATCAATGGGATTAGATTCAAGTTTAGCATTACAATATACAGATATTGTGACTTTAGGAATTATTTCTGATGCTGTTCCAATTATTGATGAAAATCGTGCTATTATAACAGATGGTCTAAACAAAATTAAGAAAGAAAAAAACATAGGAATTACTGCCTTATTAAATCAATGTAAGATCTCTAAAAACCGTATAACAATCGATCAATTATTATATTCAATTATACCGAAAATCAATTCAGCCGGTAAAGTAGGAGATGCTGCTAGAGGAGTAAAATTAATTACTTCTAGAAATTTTATTTTAGCAAAAAATATCGCTGCAGATTTAAATAATGAGAATATTAAAAGACAAAGTATTACTTTATCGGTATTTAATGATTGTATCTCGAAAATTAAAAATGATAATTCTATAAATGAGAGAAAAGCCATCATTTTATCCAGTAATAGTTGGCATGATGGTGTATTAGGTATAGTTGCATCTAAAATCAAGGAAAAGTATCATAAACCATCTATAATTATAAATTTTAAAAAAAATGGAATTGGTACTGCCTCATGTAGAAGTATTTTAGGATTTAATATTTATAATGCTATAGAGATATGTTCAAAACATCTTATTAGTTATGGAGGACATGCAATGGCTACAGGATTTACTATAGATAGTAAAAATTTGAAATTATTTTGTGCACAATTTTATACTTTAACGGAAAAGCTAATTAATAAACAAAAATTAAAACCAAAAATCTATATTGATACAAAATTAAATATGATAGATATTAATTCAAGATTATTAAAGTTTTTAAGATTTTTATCACCTTTTGGCCCTGGAAATGAAAATCCTGTATTCTTAGCAAGAAATATCAAAGTAATTGGCATACCACAAATTATTGGGAAAAATAATGATGTAATTAAATTTATTATTTCTGGAGAAAAAGTAATGTACGAAGTAATTGGATTGAATATGATTGAAAAATATGAATATCTTATCTCTGGAAAAAAAATTGATATAGTTTATGAAATAAAGGATAATAATTTAAAAACAAAATCATCAATACAATTAAATTTGAAAGATATAAAAACTAGAGATAATATTCATGCATAAAGCATTTATTTCAGGCATTGGACATTATTTACCAAAAAGAATTATGACTAACGATGATCTTTCGAAAATCATGGATACATCAAATGAATGGATTATAGAAAGAACAGGTATTAAGCAAAGACACTTTGTTTTACCCAATCAGGGTCCATCAGATATTGCAATACCTGCTACAAAAGACGCATTGAAGATGGCAAATATGTCCGAAAGTGATATCGACTTGATAATTTTTACAACATCTACACCGGATTATTACGCTCCGGGTTCAGGTTGCTTACTTCAGGATAAAATGGGATTTAATAATATTGGAGCTCTTGATATTCGTGTTCAATGTTCAGGTTTTATATATGGCTTATCAATTGCTAATCAGTATATAAAAACTGGAGAAGCTAAAAATATTTTATTAGTTAGCTCTGAGGTTCAATCGACAACTTTAAATTTATCCTCAAAAGGACGTGATACAGCGGTAATATTCGCTGACGGAGCGGGTGCAGCAATTATTTCAGCAACCAAAGAAGATAAAGGTATAATTTCAACTCATATACATTCAGAAGGTAGATATGCAAAAGAGTTATATATACAAAGTCCATCGACTATTGATTCACCAACCTTATCTGATGAAATATTAAAAAAAGGTAAACACTACCTTTATATGAATGGTAGAGAGGTCTTTAAGCATGCTGTTAAAAGATTTCCTGAGGCAATAAACGAAGCTTTGGAAAAAAATAATCTTAAAATAAATCAATTAGATATTCTTATTCCTCATCAAGCAAATTCAAGAATTACAGAGTTTGTTGCAAAAAAAATGAAAATACCTAAAGAAAGAATAATTTCAAATATTGATAGAGTTGGAAACACAACCTCTGCATCAATACCTATAGCGTTTAGTGAAGCAGTTTTAACAAGAAAAATAAAAAAAGGACAAAATATTATTTTAGCGGCTTTTGGATCGGGTTTTACCTGGGGATCCGCATTAATAAAATGGTAAATATGGATAATTTATATTTTAACGAAGAACATTTAATGTTAAGAGAGATGGTAAGAGATTTTGCTCAAAAAGAATTGAAACCAATAGCACAAGAAATTGATAAATCAGGTGAATTTCCCAAAGAATCTATAAAAAAAATGGCAAAATTAGGTTTAATGGGTATTCCATGGCCGGAAAATTATGGTGGTACGGGTATGGATATAAGAGCATTGGTAATTGCAATAGAAGAAATTGGGAAAGTCTGTTGTTCAACAGCAGCAACTATGATGGCTCATACTTCACTGGGTACAGGTGGATTATATTATTTTGGATCTGAAGAACAGAAAAAAAAATATATACCTCAATTATCTTCAGGCAAAATAATTGGTTCATTTGGTTTGACTGAGCCAAATGCTGGAAGTGACGCAGGAAATACACAAACAGTCGCTATCTTAGATGGTGACGAATTTGTTGTAAATGGTCAAAAAGTATTTTGTACAAATGCAGGATTTGCAGGTTTAATAACTTTCACCGCTCAATTTATTAGAAATAAAAAAACTGAGGGAATAGGTGCTTTCATAGTTGAAAAAGGTACAAAAGGTTTAAGAATAGGTCCACCTGAAAAAAAAATGGGATGGAAAGCTTCCGATACAAGAACTGTTTATTTTGAAGATATGAGAATACCAAAAAGTAATATAGTAGGTAGCCCTAAAAGTGGATTTAGACAATTTTTAGAAACGTTAACATCTGGTAGGGTTACAATAGGGGCTTTAAGCTTAGGGACGGCTCAAGGAGGATACGAAGCTGCATTAAAATATTCAAAAGAAAGGAACGCTTTTGGAAAAACAATTTCTAATTTTCAGGGAGTAAGTTTTAAACTAGCAGATATGGCTACGAAATTAGAAGCATCTAAACATTTAGTTTACCATTCTGCTTATTTACTGGATAAAGGTCATAATGTTATTAAAGAAGCTGCTATGGCTAAATTATTTTCTAGTGAAGCTGCTATGGAAATTACAACAAATGCAATACAAATACATGGTGGATATGGATATATTCGTGATTATGATGTGGAAAGATTTTTTAGAGATGCTAAGATTTTAGAAATTGGAGAGGGTACAAGTGAAATTCAAAGAATAGTCATAGCTAGAGAAATATTGAAATCCTTGAAAACAAGTTCATGATTAAAGTAAAAATATTTGAGCAATGTTTAAATTTACCTGAGTTTACCACATGTAAAATTATAGATTGTATTCAATCTATATTTTCCGATTACAGTATTCATGAAGGTCTTATCAGCTTAATAATTGTGGAAGATGAATTTTTAAGAAAATTAAAACTAAAGTTCTTTGAAGTAGATGCCTATACAGATGTTATGGCTTTCAACTTAGAGGAACATGGAGATGATATTGAAGGAGAGATATATATTAGCTGGAGAAGAGTAAATATAAATGCAAAAAAATATAATAGTTCTGTACAGAAGGAGTTTAAAAGGATATTAATACATGGAGCTTTACACTTATTAGGTTTTAATGACAAAGCTGAAAAGGATAAGAAAAATATGACCAATTTAGAAGATTATTATTTAATGAAACATCCTGAAAGATTTTATTTTTAGTGGAATACATACTTCTTTTTATTGTTCTTTTAATACTCTCTGGAACATTTTCTGGATCTGAAACTTCTTTATTTCAACTAAAAATTCATAGGGATGATATACCAGAAGAAATAAAGAAGTTAATTGAAAATCCTAGGAAATTATTAGTGGCTATTTTGACAGGTAATACGATAATTAATGTAATTATTGCATCAATTGCTGCAATAATTACACATGATTTTGCAACTTCGAAAGGTTATTCTCCTTCTTTGATATTATTTCTCGATGTGTTTTTGGTGACAGTTATTGTTCTGTTATTTGGAGAAATTTTACCCAAGTTGTTCGCAAATAAAAATAGACTTAAATTTGCAAAAATTATCTATATTCCATTGAAACTTTTCTTTACAATATTAATTCCATTGGTGATAGTTATATACTCAATAACAAATAGCTTGGTTAAATTATTATCTATAAAAAAAGAAAAAGAATTTGATACGGAAGAAGAATTAAAACTTCTCACAGAGATTGGTGAAGAGGAGGGAACATTGCAAGCTGAAGAGTCTGAAATGATCCAATCTATTTTTGATTTTAATGAAAAAAATGCGCATGAAATAATGACTCCGAGAGTTGATATGGTCGCCTTACCCTCAAATACTTCGCTAGATGATGTTATGGATGTCATTAAAGATAGACAATTTTCAAAAATACCAATTTATAAAAAAAATATTGATGATATAAAAGGCGTTTTGTTCGCAAAAGATATAGTACCATATTTAATTGGGTCAAGACCTAAAATAAATTTAAATTTAATTTCTCGTCCACCCTTTTTCGTACCAGAGAACAAAAATATTGACGACTTATTAAAAGATTTTAAGACAAAAAAAACTAATGTTGCAATAGTTGTAGATGAATGGGGTGGTACTGAAGGAATCATTACTTTAGAAGATATTGTAGAAGAAGTTTTAGGTGAAATTCGAGATCCATATGATAAAGAAGAATCTCAAATTTTAAAATTAGAGAATGGATGTTTCATTGCTAAGGGAAAAATATCAATATATGATCTTGAGGAAGAATCTGATATGAAATTCCCTGAAGATAGAGATTATGATACTTTAGGGGGATTTATTTTTACGAAATATGGCGATATACCTAAAATTGGCCAGAATTTAGAATACGGAAGATACTCATTTACAGTTAAGGAAATGAGTAGTCATCGAATTGATAAAGTCCTCATTGAACCAATATCAAATAAAAATAACTTAGGGAATTTAAATTGAATAAGATTCTCGAAAGGTTTTTGGAATTATATAAAACAATTAAAAAATTGAGAGATCCAAATGGATGTGAATGGGATTCGCGTCAAACTACAAAAACATTGATTCCATACTTGCTAGAAGAAACACATGAGCTAATAGAATCAATTGAAAAAGAAGAGATTTTAGAGGTAAAAGAAGAACTCGGAGATTTATTTTTACATTTGATTTTTCAAGCGCAATTATATGAAGAAAATGGATTTTTTAAACTTGAAGAAATATTTAAAAATACTGATATGAAATTGAAATCAAGACATCCTGAAATATTTTCAAAAAATAATATAGAAAAAAAATTAAATTGGGAAGAAAAAAAGCAAAAAGAAAAAAAAAGGAAAAATTACCTGGATGGAGTTCCAATCTCTTTGCCGGCGCTTACAAGGGCATCAAGAATTCAAGAAAAAGCTGCACAAGTTGGTTTTGATTGGCAAGATATAGATTTAATATGGGATAAAGTATATGAAGAAATTAATGAACTAAAAGATGCTATTAACAATAAAAATGAAAAAAGAATTGAGTCTGAATTGGGGGACGTTTTATTCACTATTGTTAATTTATCAAGATATTTAAAAATTCAACCAGATTCTGCTTTGA
>MDSZ01174614.1_pt1 | contig 19525 bp, 13 predicted proteins | sample 811201 | NCBI WGS metagenome assembly MDSZ01 (sample SAMN05326647, study PRJNA326480) | marine metagenome | isolation source: seawater | place: Indian Ocean: North | collected 2010 | reverse complement strand
TAATTGAATAACAGCATTTAAATTTTTAGCAAGTTCTCTTGGATCGTCATGTTTGTATAAAAAACCAGATTTTTTATTTAAAACTGTTTCTTTTGATCCCCCAATATTACTTGCCACAATAGGCTTCCCCATAGATTGGGACTCTACAGCGACTCGACCAAAAGCCTCGGGTTCGACTGAAGCTGAAACAACTACATCTGCTAAAGAATATGCTAAAGGCATATCTTTACAGTGATTTATAAAATGTATTTTTTTAGTCAGACTGTACCTTTCGACTAAACTTAAAAGTTTTTTTGTATAAACTTTTCTTCCTTGATCTGAGCCTAGTAAAATAGCTTGAAAATTTGTTAAATTATAATCCTCAATTAGAATATTTAATGCTTCAATAAATTTTTCTTGTCCTTTCCAATATGTTAATCTACCTGGCATCAAAATCGTAAATTTATTAGTATCTAAACCCCACTCTTTTTTTAGTTTTTCTTGTTTGAGAATTGAAATATTTTTTGGATTAAAGTAATCAATATTTATTCCTCTAAAGATGACTCTTAATTTCTTTTTTTTACTGAGATACTCAGCGTAATTCTCATTTATATGTGCAAAAATAAAATTTGATCCAGCGATAGTAAGTTTTGATCTTAACATTACGCTATTATAAAATTTTTTTATTTTACTTTTAAAATTATAAGTACCATGAAAAGTAGTAACAAAGATTGTATTAGTTATTAAGCATGCAAGGTAGCAAGACCATGCTGGTGCTCTACTTCTAGCATGTACAATATTTATTTTCTTTATCAGAATTAATATAGATAGAAATATAGCATTAAAAAAAACTACAAATGGATTTTTAGAATGAACTGGAAGTCTGATTACTTTTACTTTGTTTTTCTTAACAAATTTTAAAAGTTCCCCTCCAGATGTCGCTAAATAAGAACCGCAATCCTGTTCTGCTAAATAATGAGCGATATCATAACAACCTGTTTCCGCGCCACCAAATCCAAGCTTAGGAATTACCTGTAAAACATTAATTTTAGAACTCATAATTTTAATATATAATAGCAATTAAGCGATCCTAATATGAAAAAATTTAAATTTTTAAAATTCTCTAAGACTAAAAAACTTAGATTTACTGTGAATTACACCAGAAAAAAACTTTATTTGATTTTTTTACCAGGTTTCATGTCTGATATTGAAGGTAAAAAACCACAAACTATTTTGAGATTTGCTAAGAAAAACAAATTAGGTTTTTTTAGTTTTGAGTACTCTGGGCATGGAAAATCATCAGGAGTTTTTACTAAAGGAAATATCAGTATTTGGTCGAGAGATACTTCAAAAATGATCAGAAGAATAGTTAAAAAGAATAATTTTATTTTGATTGGTTCAAGTATGGGGGCCTGGATAGCTCTCAATCAATTTAAATATTTCAAAACTCAAATAAAGGGATTTATGGGAATAGGTTCAGCCCCAGAATTTTTAACTAGGTTAATGTGGAACAAATTTCCAAAAAAATTAAGAAAAGAGATACTTGTATATGGAAAGACAACAGTTAAGAGTGAAAACTATGAATATCCAATAACTTTGCAATTAATAAAAGACGGGGAAAAAAATAAGGTTTTGAATAAAAAAATAAATTCTAAAATAAATGTAACAATGATTCATGGCCAAAATGATAAAGTGGTTCCTGTTTATTTTTCAAGAATGATATTAAATTTATTTACCAAAGCAAAAAAAAAAATAGTAATAATTAAAAATGGTGACCACAGTTTATCCAATAAGAAACCATTGAAGACAATTATAAATGAGTTAGCTATTATTATCAAAAATATGATTTAATCCCTCAATATAAGTCGGATATTTTAAATTATAATTAAAAAAGGTTTTCATTTTTTTATTATCTACTTTTTTTGAGTCTCTATAAAAGTTTTTCAACATTTCATTTTCAACTTCCTCTAATTTTATAGTATTCAATTTTTTTAATTTTAATAATTTTGCGCCATAAGCTGCTACTTCACTTTGTGATGCCGGCTTATCATCGCAAATATTATAAGTCTCCCCACTCTTAAAATTATTTAGAGACTTAAATAAAATATTAGCTATATCCTCAACATGAATTCTTGAAAAAAAATGGTTCTTTTTTTCTACAATTTGTGCATCACCATTTTGCAACCTTTGTAAAATATTAAATTTATGTGAATATATTCCAGCTAGTCTAAATATTTGTAAAGGTAATTCAATTTTAGAAGATAAATTTTTCCATTCATTTTCTGCTTTCAATCTATCGTTTCCATTTCTGGAAGTTGGTTTGGTATTGCTTTTTTCAGTTACCCAGTTACCTTTATGATCACCGTAAACACTAGTAGCTGAAAGATAAGTAATCCATTTACAGTTTTTAATCTGTTTTACACAAGTTGAAAAGAAGTCTGAAACAATATCCTTACCATTGATAGGTGGAATAGAAATTAATATATGATTTGCCTCTTCTAATTTTGTTATTAATGATTCATCAAATTTTCCACTATCAAAAAGAAATGAATTTATTTTAAAATTTTTAAAATTTATCTGATGAGTCTCTTGTCTAGAAGTAATGCTTAAATCAAAATCTTTTTTTTCATTAATTAATTTATTAACAAAATTTTCTGCAACCTGGCCAAAACCAAAGCAAAATACTTTAAGTTTATTCATTAACCTGCTTTCTTAATATGAGGCTTTAAGCTTATGGGGTTGTTTAATTTATCAAGCATTTCAATCGGGCAAACTTGCTTAAAATTTTTAAGTTCAGACTCAAAATTTCTAATTATCTTTTTTGCTTTTTGAGAATAAGTTTTATTTTCAAAATCTTCTATATTTTCTTTAAGGAATTTTTTCCAATAATCGGTCTCTACTGGTTGCCAAATTATTGATGCAGGATTTGCAAATTTTTCAAACTCGTTTTTTTCATCATATATAAAAGCCATTCCTCCAGTCATTCCAGCGCCAAAATTATCACCAACTCCTCCTAAAATGATTGCAGTTCCACCAGTCATATATTCACATCCATGAGCTCCACAACCTTCAACAATTGCAAAGCTACCAGAGTTTCTCACTGCAAATCTTTCACCTGCTTGTCCTGAGGCATAGAGTACTCCTGATGTGGCTCCGTATAAAACTGTATTACCAATTATTGTGTTTTGATCTGCAACTAATTTACTTTTTTGAGATTTCCTAACTATAATTTTACCACCTGAGAGACCTTTACCAACATAATCATTACAATCACCTTCAATAATTAAATTTATACCCTTTGTTAAAAAAGCTCCTAAAGATTGACCAGCAGAGCCTTTTAACTTTATGTTAATAGTATCTTCATTAAGTTTTCCGTTGCCGTAATTTTTATAAATATGATGTGAAAGCCTGGTTCCAACAGATCTAAAAGTATTCTCAATCTCATATTCAAAATTATTTTTGATTGAGGGATTTATCTTATCTTTGATATCAGACCATATTTTTTCATCTAATGTCTCAGGAACTTTATTAATATGGTTATCTTTACAATATCTAAGATTTTCACCTGGGTCTGCTTGTACCAATAAGGGATTTAAATCTAAATCGTCTAAGTTTGATGCTCCTTTATTTACTTGAGATAATAGATCAGTACGTCCAATTATTTCGTTTATAGACTTAAATCCTAATGAAGCTAAAATCTCTCTTACCTCAGTAGCTACGAACTTAAAAAAATTAACAACTTTTTCAGGGGTGCCAGTAAATTTCTCTCTTAAAGAAGGATCCTGGCTACAAACTCCAACTGGACAAGTATTTGAGTGGCATTGCCTTACCATTATACATCCCATTGCAACCAAAGAAGATGTTCCCATACCATATTCCTCTGCACCCATCATTGCTGCAATGACAACATCTCTGCCAGTTTTTAAACCACCATCAGTTCTAAGAGTAACGTTATGTCTAAGATTATTTAAAGTTAAAATTTGATTGGCTTCAGTTAAGCCCATCTCCCAGGGTATTCCAGCATATTTTATACTTGTTTGAGGACTAGCTCCAGTTCCTCCTGAATGACCAGATATTAAAATAATATCAGCTTTCGCTTTTGCAACTCCAGCCGCAATTGTGCCAATACCTGTCGATGCTACAAGCTTGACTCCTACTCGTGCTTTAGGATTAATTTGCTTTAAATCATAAATTAATTGAGCTAGATCTTCTATAGAATAAATATCATGATGTGGAGGTGGAGAAATTAAAGTTACTCCTGGAGTAGAGTGTCTTAGTCTTGCTATTTCCTTTGTAACCTTAAAACCTGGTAGTTGTCCGCCCTCTCCTGGTTTAGCGCCTTGGGCAATTTTAATTTCTATTTCGTTTGCATTATTAAGATAATCTACAGTTACGCCAAACCTAGCAGATGCTATTTGCTTTACTCTAGAATTCGCGCTGTCACCATTAGAAAGTACTTTAAATCTTTTAGCATCTTCGCCACCCTCACCACTACATGAAGCCCCTTTAATCCTATTCATACCTGTCGCTAGTGTTTCGTGTGCTTCAGCAGATAAAGCTCCATGTGACATACTTCCGCTACCAAATCTTTTTAAAATTTCATCCAATGGTTCTACTTCATCTATATTAATTTTTTCCTTAGATTTTTTAAATTCCAATAAATCTCTTAAGTTTATAGGTGGTAAATTATGTATTCCAGCAGAGTACTTTTTATACAGATCGTAAGATCCGCTGCCTACTGCGCTTTGTAGTAAGTGGATTAATTTTCCTTGGTATTGATGATCCTCACCACTTCTTCTATATCTGTAAAGACCTCCAATGGGTAAAGTGAATACATTTTTTGAATTAAATTTTGTATGAAGCTCCTTAATTTTCTTCTCAATTCCAATTACTCCTATTCCAGAAATTCTAGATGACATTCCTGGAAAATAATCAGAAACAATTGCTCTACTTAATCCAACAGCTTCAAAATTACACCCGCCTCTATAGGAGCTTATTACAGAAATTCCCATTTTTGACATAATTTTTAGTAGGCCAGCATCGATTGATTTTTTAAATTTTACAACACAACTTTCAAAGTCAGATTTACCAAATAATTTTTTTTCAAATCTTTGGTAAATACTATCTATAGCTAAATATGGGTTTACAGTAGTAGCTCCCACTCCAATTAAAATTGCAAAAGAATGTGTGTCTAAGGCATCAGAACACTCAACGTTAAGAGAACAATATCCTCTTAGACCAAGCTTCACTAAATGTGAGTGTACTGCTCCCACAGTCAATATGCTTGGTATACTTGCTCTAATGTTCGATATATTTTTATCAGAAAGAATTAGACAAGTGCTGCCTTCTCTAACCGATGTTTCGGCTTCCTCTCTTATTTGCTCTATCCTATCTTTAAGAGAAGAAGATGTATCAAATGTACAATCAATTTCTTTTGTTTTTTTTGAAAAGAACTTTTTAAATTTTTTTAATTGTGAATTTGAAAGTATCGGACTATCCAAAACATAAATATTTTCCTCTGTTAAGTTATCAAAATCTAAAATATTACCAAGGTTTCCAAATCTTGTTTTTAAACTCATAACCTTATTTTCTCTTAAAGAGTCTATTGGTGGGTTAGTTACTTGACTAAAATTTTGTCTAAAATAATGAGAGACAGGTCTATAATGGCTAGACAATACTGCAACAGGCGTATCATCTCCCATTGAACCTGAGGCCTCTTTTCCCTCGTCGGCCATTGGATGAAGTATCAACTCTAGGTCTTCAACGCTTAGTCCTGATAAATATTGTCTCTTCCTTAATTCTTCGTTAGCAAAATTTGGCTTTTCATTTTCATTTGAAATTTTCTTTTCTAAATCAATAATTTGTTTATTGTATTTTTTATAATCCTTAGCGAGCAGATCTTTAATTGCTTTATCCTTAAATAATTTTCCTTTTTTAAGATCAATCGCAATAATTTGCCCTGGTCCTAGCTTTCCTTTTTCAATAATATTTTCTTCAGGTATTTTGATCATACCTGTTTCTGAACCGGCAAAAAATAAATTATCCGAAGTAATAGTATACCGTAAAGGTCTCAAACCATTTCTATCTGATGAAGCTAAAACCCATTTGGCATCTGTGGCACAAATAGCTGCGGGTCCATCCCAAGGTTCGATGGTGCTATTTAAAAAGTTGAATAAATCTTGGTGATTTTTTGGAACTGTTTTACTTCTTTTAGACCAAGCGTCTGGAATCATCATTAATTTTATCAGAGGAGCTAGTTTTCCTGAATGTACTAATAACTCGAAAACATTATCAAGTGCCCCAGAATCTGATGTGCTTCTAATTACCGGTTGAAGATCCTTCACATTTTTAAATAAAGAGCTAGACATATCTTGCTCATGAATTTTCATCCAATTAATATTGCCTCTTAATGTATTAATTTCTCCATTATGAGCAAGAGTTCTAAAAGGTTGTGCTAGATCCCAGCTAGGGAAGGTGTTAGTTGAGTATCTTTGATGAAAAACAGCAAATCTAGATGTAAGTTTTTTATCATTAAGATCGGGATAAAATTCAGATAGCATTTCTGCCAAAAACATCCCTTTATAGACAATAGATCTTGAGCTAAATGAACAAATATAGAATTCTTTTAATTGACTATTTCTTGCTATTTTTTCTATTTTTTTTCTAGTTTCAAAGAGATCTCTTTCAAGATCATTAGTTTCTAAATTTTCATTTTTCTTAAACATAACTTGAGCAATTTCAGGTCGACTTTGATCTGCAGTTTTACCAAGAACACTAGGATTTATTGGAACTTGTCTCCATCCGTAAATATAATAATTTCCTTCCATTAAGGCAGACTCTATTATCTCTCTACACTTTTCCTGTTCTGAATAATCTGTTCTAGGTAAGAAAACCATTCCCACGCAGATTCTCTTATTGTCATCGGGTGTATGACCTGTTGTTAAAATTTTTTCTTTAAAGAACTCTGGTGCTATTTCAATCTGTATTCCAGCCCCATCTCCAGATTTACCATCTGCATCTACAGCTCCACGGTGCCAAATTGCCTTTAATGCTTCAATGCCGTATTCAACGACTCTCCTAGATTTTTTCCCATTGGTTGAGGCTATTAATCCAACTCCGCAAGCATCATGTTCCATTTCTGATTTGTAGTTGAAAGAATTTTCTAAGAGTATTTTATTTTTTTTATAATTTTTCATACTAAGCTGCTTCAACTGATTTAGTTTTTCTAAATTTATTTTGTAAATATTTTTCAATTTGTGTTGCTGCGTCTCTTCCATCCCTAATCGCCCATACAACTAAAGAGGCTCCTCTAACAATATCACCAGCAGCAAATACTCCATCTAAATTTGTCTGCATTGACTTCAAATCTATTTTTATTGTTCCCCACTGTGAGACAACTAACTCTTCTGCGTTAAATAATTTGGGTAAATTTTCTGGATCGAAACCTAATGATTTTATCACAAGATCGGCTTTTATATTGTACTCAGATCCAATATCAATTTCTGGACGTCTTCTACCAGATGAGTCTGGATCTCCAAGTTTCATTTTATTGACTTCTACAGCCTCAACATTTGTTTTTCCTATAAAACTTTTTGGACTTGTAAGCCAAACAAATTCAACGCCTTCTTCTATAGCGTTTCCTACCTCCCTTGCTGAGCCAGGCATATTTTCTCTATCTCTTCTATATAAACATTTAACTGATTTTGCTTTTTGTCTTACTGAAGTTCTTACACAATCCATAGCTGTATCACCTCCTCCTATCACAACTACATCTTTTCCTTGAGCATTTAGGGTTCCGTCATCAAAGAGTTTTACTTTATCTCCTAATCCTTTTCTATTAGAGGCAGTCAAAAATTCCATTGCAGGAAAAATATTATTTAAATTGTGCCCAGGGATATTTATTTCACGCGCTTTATAAACGCCAGTGGAAATTAAAATCGCATCGTGTTTTTTTTTAAGTTCATACAAACTTAGATCTTTTCCGACTTCAAAATTTTGAATAAATTTAATTCCACTATCCTTCAATAGCTTTGTTCTTCTCTCTACAACAAATTTTTCAAGTTTAAAATTAGGTATTCCATAAATCAAAAGTCCTCCTGGTCGGTCGTATCTATCATAAATTGTAACCTGATAACCAGATTTTCTTAATTCTTCAGCGCAAGCCATACCAGCTGGCCCTGCTCCAATTATACCAACAGTCTCTTTTAGTTCTTTTTTCAATTTAATAGGTTTGACCCATCCTTGCTCCCAAGCAGTATCATTAATATATTTTTCAATTGAACCAATCGTTACTGTTCCGTGACCAGATTGTTCGATTACACAGTTTCCTTCGCACAGTCTATCTTGAGGACAAATTCTACCACAAACTTCTGGCATATTATTTGTGCTTTGGGATAATTCGTAAGCTTCTTTAAGTCTTCCCTCTGCAGTAAGTTTTAACCAATCTGGAATATTATTACTTAGAGGACAGTGAATTTGGCAAAATGGAACCCCGCATTGAGAGCATCTACTAGATTGCTCTGTTGCTTTATCTGTTATGAACTCATTATATATTTCGTTGAAATCACTTTTCCTGTTTGTAGTACTTCTTTTAACAGGGGTTTCCTGTTTTAAATCAACAAACTGGAGCATTTTTTTTTTCATAGATCTGCAAAATATTTAATAAATGTTAAGATTCATAGAAAATTAAGGTCAATAATAGTTACCTAAAATTTATAAATCCTTTATTTTTAATGTAATTTTTTGCATACCTGTTATGCAATGAATAATGTCATCAAAAAAACATCCTTCAATTTTAACCATTATTAATGATTGAGATTTTAATACTTTCGCTAATACAGGGAGTGACAGAATTCATACCTGTCAGTTCATCCTCTCATTTAATCATATTTTCAGACTTTATAAGCCATGGATCTGATAGCCTTTCTATTGATGTAAGCTTACATATAGGCTCATTCCTAGCAGTGTTATGCTACTTCAATAAAGACATTAAAGACTTTATAAAAAATAAAGATTTATTTGTTAAAATTTTTATCTCCTCTGTTCCTGTAATGATTGCAGGATACATTTTAATACACACAGATTTGATTGATTATTTAAGAAATATTAAAATTATTGCATGGACAACATTAATTTTTGGGGTCTTGTTATATATAAGTGATAAATTTGATTTGAGTAATAAAATTGAAAAAAATTTCAATTTTAAATCTGCGGTTATAATAGGACTTTTTCAAGTTTTATCTTTAATACCAGGCGTAAGTAGATCTGGTATTACATTAACAGCTGCACGATTTTTAAATTTTGACAGATTTGATGCAGCTAAAATATCATTTTTATTATCTATTCCAACATTAGGAGCTGTATCAATTTACGGTATAAAAAATATAATTTCTTCTCATGATATTAATTTTTCTTTTTTAAATTTTTTTTCGGTTATTTTTTCTTTTTTATTCTCAATTGTTACAATTAAATTTTTTTTAAAATTTATAAAGTCTTTTAGTCTTAATGTGTTTGTAATTTATAGAATTTTATTGGGAACAGCATTGTTAATTTTGAGTTACTTATAAAGTGAATGTTAATATAATTAAAATTACTAATACAACTATAAAGAAAGCTATTACAGATTTTTGCAAAGACATAATTAATTTTTTTTAATATTTAAAAGAATTTTTTCTAAAAAACAATATAATAATGTAAATAAATACTTTGACCTAAGCTCTTTGATTTTAAACTTTGCCTTTCCCTTTTTTCTTCCAAACCAATTTATACTAACTATTTGGTAAGAATAATTTCTACCTATAATTTTAAGAGGTATTTCTAAAAAAATATTGAAGCTTTCTGAAACAAATGGCATCATAGTTTTCAAAACTTCTTTTTTATATATCTTGAACGCATTAGTATAATCATTGTATCCGTTCCAAAATATAAAGCTCACAAAAAAATTAAATACTCGGTTTAAGATAAGTTTTTTTAAAGGGTAATCTTTTACCTGAGATCCTTCTAAAAATCTTGAGCCGAGGACAGAATCAAGATTTTTTTCATCCAACAATTTATTATATTTTTTTAAATCATTAATGTCATCTGATAAATCGGCCATCATAATACATATCTTTGTACCCTTGCTTTTTTCTATTCCAAGGTTGATGGCTCCTCCTAGACCTTTTTTATTATTGTTAAAAACTTTAAAGTTTACTTTAGATTGAAATAGTTTTTCAGCTTTTTCAAAAGTATCGTCTTCACTAAAATCATTAATTAAAATTACTTCAAAATCTATATCGTTAATTTCATTGCTAAAATAATTCAAAATATCCTGTAAATTATCCGACTCATTTCTTGCTGGAATTAGTATGGTCAACATAAAATTAAATATTTATTTCATTATAAAAACTAATAAGATATTTAATAGTTTATGAAAATACTTATCACAGGTGGATGTGGTTTTGTTGGGTCAAATATTGCTATCTTTTTGAAAAAAAAGATGAAAAATGTCTCAATTACATGCGTCGACAACTTGGTAAGAAAGGGATCGATACTTAATGAAAAGAGATTAATAAAACAGAATATTCAAAATATTAGGATTGATTTAAGTAATTATAATAATTTCAACAAATTAAAAAAATTTAAGCTTATCATTGATTGCTGTGCAGAACCAGCGATTGAAGCCTCTAAAAAAGACCCAGATAACGTTTTCTATACAAATTTAATTGGAACTTATAATATTTTGAAAAAATGTATTAAAGACCGATCTAATATAATTTTTTTATCGTCAAGCAGAGTTTATTCAATTGATAACTTAAAAAAACTAATCAAAAATTTAAATATAATTAATCCTCTCAAAATAACAAAAACTATTGATGAAAAATTTGAAACTACATTACCGAGTTCTCTTTATGGCTTTACAAAAATAGCATCAGAAAAATTAGTAAAAGAAATGTTTTATAAGAAAAATTTAAAATATATAATCAACAGATTTGGTGTTATTGCTGGACCATGGCAATTTGGGAAACAGGATCAAGGATTCATACCCTTATGGATTGCACGACATTATTTTAAAAAGAAATTAAATTATATAGGTTTCGGAGGTCACGGTCATCAGGTTAGAGATGTATTGCATATAAAAGATGCTTGTGAAATAATTTTAAAACAAATTAATAAAATTAATAAAATTAATAATGATACATTTAATATTGGTGGCGGAATTAAAAATGCTGTATCTTTAAAGGAACTTACTAATAAATGTATAAAACTTACAGGAAATAAAATTTCAATTAATAAAATTAAGTCAACTTCATACTATGATATTCCATACTTTGTTACGAATAATTCAAAAGTTTCAAGAACCTATAAATGGAAGCCGGTTCATGATTTAAATAAAATATTAAACGATATACATTTTTGGCTAATTTCAAATAATATGAGAGATTATTTTTAATGAGTATTGTTATTATAACAGGTTCTTGTGGTCTTGTGGGGTCAGAAGCTGCCCTATTTTTTTCAAAGAAGGGTTTTGAAATTGTTGGAATAGATAATAATGCAAGAAAGTTTTTTTTTGGCAAAGACGGAGATATTTCTTGGATCAAATCAAAATTGAAATCATCTATAAAAAAATATAAACACTATAATACAGACATATCTAATTATAAAGCGCTGTCAAAAATATTTAAAAAGTATAAAAAAAGAATATCTTTAATAATTCATTGTGCAGCTCAACCATCACACGACTGGGCAAGAAATAAACCTTTTATTGATTTTGATATTAATGCCAAAGGAACTCTTAATCTTTTAGAGTTAACAAGATTTTTTTGCCGTGAATCGCCTTTTATCTTTATGTCGACTAACAAAGTTTATGGAGACAATCCAAATTTTTTACCTTTGGTTGAAAAAAAGACGCGTTGGGAGATAAAAAAAAATCACAAATATTTTAGAGGTATTAATGAAAATATGTCGCTAGACCATTGTACTCATAGTTTTTTTGGAGCATCAAAAGTTTATGCAGATTTAATAGTTCAAGAATACGGCAAGAATGTTGGTCTTAAAACTACGTGTTTTAGAGCTGGATGTATTTCTGGACCTAATCATTCAGGTGCTAAATTACACGGTTTTTTATCATATCTTGTTAAAACAACACTTAAGCATAAGAAATATGATTTAATCGGGTATAAGGGTAAGCAAGTAAGAGATAACATTCACAGCAATGACCTAGTAAGATGTTTCTGGGAGTATTTTAAAAAACCTACAAAAGGTGAAGTTTATAATGTAGGTGGTGGTAGACACTCTAATTGCTCAGTATTAGAGGCAATTCTTTTGGTGGAAAAAATTGCAAAGATAAAAGTAAAAAAAAATATATTAAAGAATAATCGAGTCGGAGATCATGTATGGTACGTAAGCAGTATGAGAAAATTTAAAAATCATTACCCTCTTTGGCAACAAAAGTACACCTCAAAAAAAATTATTCAAGAATTAATTAGTCTTCTTTCTTCTTAAAAATTTTACTAAGTAAATAGATAATATAATTTGAACAGGTAATATCATGAGACTATATCTTGGAAGAATAAAAAATATAGAAAATAAAAAAATATTTAAAAAATAGAATAAAGATAAAAATTGGTAAAAACCTTTTTTTTTAAAGGCAATAACCGCTCCCCCAATACTTGTAATCGAAATAATAATTTTTGGGAACAAATGAAAAAAATTAAAGTAATTTGGATAAGTAGAATTAAAATCAAAAAACAAAAAAGCAAATACTTTTAAAAAAAATAATTTTAAATATTCAAAAGGATTTTCTCTTATAAGGTCGAGAGCCTTTTTTTTGTATAAATTATCTAAATTAATTTCATATTGATTATTAGTTTTAATTTGTTTTTCATTCCTCTTAATTTGCTCGATTAATTCTATATCTCCTTCTACTTTGAATGATAAATTATTTCCTTTGAGCAAATTATACCCAAAAGATTTTGTTAAAATAAGTTTATCAAAATTCTGGTAGTTCCTATATAGATACGGAGATATTGTAATAACAGTTATTAATATCGATAATAAAATCGACTTATAATTTTTTTTACAAATAAAAAGAAGATAAAGTAGAGAAAAAATATAAAATAATATAAACTCACCTCTAATCAGAATTAGTAATCCAGATATTATTGAAAATATAATTAGTTTTAAAACTTTATTGTCTTTTAAAATAATTATAAAAAAATAAAAAAAAAATAAATTTAAAAAAATTTGTAAACTTACTGATGAAATTTGAGATGAGGCATAAACATTCAATGGAAAAAAAGCAAAAGATAATGTGCAAAGCCAAATTAAAAATTTATTATTGGTCAACTTATTAATGATTAAATAAATTAAAAAAATTGATCCTAGACTTAAAATAATTTGTATAAAAATAATAATTGAAACTAAGTCCGAATAATTTTGAGATAAGATCTGTATAAAATAAATAAAATATAAGTATAGTGGCGGCATGAAAACAGTTGGCAAAACTTTTTCACCAACTTCAGCAAATTTTGGTAAGGCAAGAGTTTCATCAACTACCACATTGATTCCAAAAATACCTGAAATGAGATAATTATGAAGTATTATACCCCATTCATTTGCTAAAACTTTATCTGAATAAAAATAATTCACCAAAATTCTAACTATTAAACTTAATAGTATCAGAGAGATTAATTCTTTATTTTTAAGAATTTTTTCCATATTTGGTGCGCCTGCTAGGATTTGAACCCAGAACCTCCTGGTCCGTAGCCAAGCGCTCTATCCAGTTGAGCTACAGGCGCATACGTAATTTTATAATATATTAGCAATAATTTTAAAATTTAAATTTTTAGTATTTCCTATATATAATAAAAAAAGGTCTAATTATGTATTTGTTAACAAAATTTGATTTTTTAAAAAAAAATTATTTCAATCTTTTGCTATCAGCCATTCCTCTTAGTTTCATTGCAGGGAATATGATAATTAACATAAATATTATTTTGTTAATTATCTCAGCTTTTATCATTTTTGGTAAAAACATATTTGGTTTAAAGTTTCATTTATTAGATAAACTTATTCTATCTTTTTTTTTTTTAATTTTAATAACTGGAATTATTAATGATTTTCATTTTTACTCAATTAAATTAGCTTGGAAAGGTTACTTTGCAACCATAATTAAATCTATTTTTTTTTTTAAATATTTATTTATCTATTTAATTCTAAGATACTTAATTGAAAAAGAAATTATCAATTTAAAGTTATTTTTTCTTACATGTTCACTATCATCAATTTTTGTTTCTTTAGATATTTTTTATCAATTTTATAATGGTGAGGATATATTTGGATATAAAAGCACAAAATTTAAATTAGGAGGTCCATTTGGGGATGAGCTTATAGCTGGAAGTTTTATTCAAAGATTTTCTATCTTTTCTTTTTTTGTTATACCTTTGTTCTTTTCAAAAGAGTATAGCAAATTTTTAAGATATTTAATTCCAATTCTTTTTTTAATTTTCTTTGTAGGTATAATTCTTTCTGGGAATAGAATGCCTCTTCTGCTTTTTATATTAAGTATTTTTTTAATAGTTTTGTTTCAAAAACAAACAAGAAAGTATTTTTTACCTTTCATTATTATATTTTCACTTACTTTTTATGCACTTTTCACACTTAATGAAAAAGTTAGAATTAATTTTCTGGCTTTTTATGCACAGGTTAATGGTATTGTAGAGATAGTTGCCAATAAAGATTTCTATAGTAAAAAAGCTCCTCCTTATTATAAAGAATTTTTTACATTTTATGACACTTGGTTGATGCACAAATATATTGGTGGTGGAATTAAAAACTTTAGATATTATTGCCATACTAGACAAAATATCGACAAAAACTCAAAATTTATTTGCAACATGCATCCTCATAATTATTATCTTGAAATTTTGACTGAAACTGGTTTGATAGGTTTTATAATTATTTCTTCCGTATTTTTAATTATACTTTATCATTCTGTCTACAGAAAATATATATCTCGCGCAATTTTGACTCAAAATAATCTTATAGTTCCATTTATTTTTTTATTTATTATTGAAATATTTCCATTTAAAAGTACAGGGAGTTTTTTTACAACTGGGAGTGCAACTTATCTATTTCTTTTAATGGGAATTTTAGTTGGTTTATTTCGTAAAGATATTTTAATTGAAAATGAAAATTAAAAATATAAATTGAGACAATGGAAAAAATTTATATAACATCTGCTTTAAGAACTGCGGTTGGGTCTTTGGGCAAATCATTAAAAAATATTAAAGCTGAAGAATTAGGTTCAGCTGTTATATCTAAAAACATCTTAAAGTCTGGATTAAAAAATGAAGATATTGATGAAATAATTATGGGACAAGTATTGACTGGTGGTAGTGGTCAAAACCCTGCGCGACAAGCTGCAATGAAGTCAGGAGTGCCAAAAGAAAAACCAGCTTACATTGTCAATCAAGTATGTGGTTCAGGAATTAGATCTGTTGCGTCAGGTTTTCAGAGTATTATGTCTGGAGATTCAAAAATTTTAATTGCTGGTGGTCAAGAAAATATGTCTTTAGCACCACACGCAATACATTTAAGAGATGGAAAAAAACTTGGCGATACTGAATTGGTAGATACAATGATAAAAGATGGCTTATGGGATGCTTTTCATGGTTATCATATGGGTATAACAGCAGAAAATGTTGCTGAAAAATTTCAAGTCACCAGAGATGAACAGGACAAATTCGCGGTAAAATCACAAGAAAAAGCCTTAAAAGCTCAAGAAAAAAATAAATTTAAAGATGAAATAATAACATTTAAATTAAAATCCAAAAAAGCTGAGATAGATTTTGTTAAAGATGAACATCCTCGTGAGGGTGTAAGCTTTGACACTCTATCTAGATTAAAACCTGCATTTAAAAAAGATGGAACCGTTACAGCTGGGAATGCTTCTGGAATTAATGATGGTGCTGCAGCTGTAACATTAATGTCAAGCAAAGAAGCAGAAAAAAGAGGAATTAAAAAATTAGTTACTATCAAGTCTTGGGCTAGTTGCGGTGTAGATCCTGCTCTGATGGGCACTGGTCCAATCCCATCAACTAAAAAAGCTTTAGAATTAGCTGGATGGTCTATAAATGATGTTGATCTTTTTGAGATAAATGAAGCGTTTGCAGCACAGAGTTTAGCAGTTTTAAAAACACTTTCAATTCCAGAGGAAAAAGTAAACGTTAATGGGGGAGCAATAGCTCTTGGTCATCCAATCGGTGCCTCAGGGACAAGAATTCTTGTAACTCTTATTCATGAAATGATTAAAAGGGATGTTAAAAAAGGTTTAGCGACCCTTTGTATTGGTGGTGGCATGGGTATTGCAATGTGTGTTGAAAGATAAAATATAAACTTTCGATGGAACTCCCTGTTGTAAATCATCCAGATTATGTTGCAAAAATTAATGATGACAATAAATTTCCAATAAAGAAATTTGGTGCTTTAGCAAATCATCTTTTACAAGCCGGCGTAGTTAAGAAATTCCATATTCCCAAAGAATGTTCCGTGAAAACTATGCAAACTTCTCATTCTTTAAAATATATAAATGATATCAAAAATAAGACGCTAGATATCAAAGCTCAAAAAAAAATAGGGTTTCCAATTAATGATAGTGTAATTAGAAGATCATTTGTAGCAACAGGAGGTACAGTTCTTGCTAGTAAATTGGCTCTAGATTCAAAACTTGCTTGTAATACAGCTGGGGGAAGTCATCACGCATCATTTGATTTTGGTGCAGGTTATTGTGTATTTAATGATACAGCTGTTGCTGCTAACTATTTAAAAAGTAAGGGATACGCTAAAAAGATTCTGATTTTAGATTTAGATGTTCACCAAGGTAACGGAAATTCAGAAATATTTAGAAATGATAAAAATGTTCTTACTTTTAGTATGCATTGCGCTTCTAATTATCCTGCAAAAAAAGCTAAAAGTGATATAGATGTTGCGCTTCAAGATAATTTAGAGGACAAGGAATACCTCAATATTTTAAATGATAATCTTAAAAAATTAAATCAAAATGCTTATGATTTTGTTTTCTATGTAGCAGGAGTTGATATTCATTACGAAGATCGATTAGGTAAGCTCAAAATTACTGATGAGGGCATAAATAAGAGAGATCAAATAGTAATTGACAACTTTTACTCAAGAAAAGTTCCTTTATGCGGTGTCCTTGGAGGTGGTTATAACAGAAGCTTTAACAAACTTATAGAGCTTCATTCAATGTTGCACAAAAACTGTGCAAGATACTTTTGAGGTCTTGACTTTAAATTGTTAAACTTAGGGATTAAAGCCAAGACTTATGCAAAATATAGATTTTTAAGTTGCTAAATTAAATTTATTAAACTGACGCGCTACAATTTTAACTGCGGCAGATTTTCAAAAAACTTTAAGGCATCAGGGTTAGCTATTGCTTCTAGATTGTTAAGTTTTTCACCATTAATTATTTGTCTTACAGCCAACTCTACAATCTTTCCACTTTTTGTTCTTGGAATCTCTGGAACTTTTATAATTATTGCTGGTACATGTTTAGGGGAGCAGTTTTTTCTTATTTTAGATTTAATTAAATTTATTTTTTTATCATCTAGATCTTGATTTTGCTTAGTAGTTACGAATAAAATAATTCTAACATCATCATCAAAATCCTGGCCAACAACCAATCCTTCGGTAATAAAATTTATGTCTTCCACTTGTTGGTAAATTTCAGAAGTTCCGATTCTCACTCCTCCAGGATTTAATGTAGCATCAGATCTGCCACGCATGATAAATCCATTCTTGTCAGTTCTCTCAATAAAATCCCCATGATGCCAAATATTTTTATATCTTGTGAAGTAAGCTTTAAAATATTTTTGTCCATCATCATCTCCCCAAAATTTTACTGGCATAGAAGGAAAAGGTTGTTTAACAACTAATTCTCCTTTTTCTCCATCTAATGTACTTTTTCCATCTTCGGTAAAAACATCAACATCAATACCCAAACTTTGCCCTTGGATCTCTCCTTTATGAACATTTGAAAAAAGATTTCCTAGCACTAAACATCCAACTAAATCTGTGCCGCCGGCAATAGAAGCGAGGTGAACATCATTCTTAATATTTTCGTACACATACTTAAAACTCTCCTCTGCTAATGGAGAACCAGTTGAGGTAATAATTTTAATAGAATTTAAATTTAAATCTTTAGTGTTATATTTTTCGTTCTTTAGATGATCTATATATTTTGCACTTACACCAAATAGATTGATTTTTTTGTTCTGACAATATTCTAAAAGAACGTCTATCTTTGGATATACCGGAGCTCCATCGAAAAGGAAAATCGATGATCCTGTCGCTAGTCCTCCAACTAACCAATTCCACATCATCCAGCCCGTTGTTGTGTAATAGAATAACTTTTCGTTATTTCTAATGTCACAATGCAGCAAAAATTCTTTGTTATGTTCAATTAATACATTTCCAGTTCCATGGGTAATGCATTTCGGTTTTCCAGTCGTCCCACTTGAGAAAAGAATATAAATTGGATGATTAAACTCATACCTTTCAAAACTTTCATCCATTTCAATTTTTAATATATCTTTGAAATTTATAAAATTTTTTATACTCTCTTTTTCTTTTTCGTTATAATTATAAACTATTACTTTCTCAATTGAAGGAATCTGTTTAAGGACTTCATCAACTTTATCTATAATATTAATTTTCTTTCCATTATAAAAATAATAATCGCTAGTAACTAAAATCCTTGGTTCAATCTGTTTAAACCTATCAACTACACCTTGAACACCAAAATCTGGAGAACATGAAGACCATATTATCCCATTTTTCGCACAACCTAAAAAACTGATAATAGTTTCTATTTTGTTTGGTACATAGGCTGCTACTCTATCTCCTTTTTTTAAATTCAGCTTTTTAAGATAATTTGAAAATTTACAAACCTTTTCGTATAAGTTATTCCAAGTTATATGTTCTTCAAAACCTTTTTCAGATAAAAAATTTATTGCTATATCGTTAGATCTTTTCTTAAGAATATTTTCCGCATAATTTAATTTTGAGTCTGGAAAAAATTTTGATTTATTAAAAATTTTATCTTTTTTAATTATCTCTGATCCTTTGTCTCCAACAATTTTGGAGTAATCCCAGAACTTTGACCAAAACTCTTCAGGATTTTTAACTGACCAAAGCCACAGTTCTTTAAAATTATTTGAAGATTTAAAATTTATAAATTGACAAAAATCTTGCAAGATGGAGTCCTGCTTTAATTTTTTTGAGGGTTGCCAAAGAGGTTTGTTCATAAAAGCTAATTTAGCTCTTATAAAATTATTTTAATATATATTTTTTTAGAAGAAATTTCTGAACAATTTGACCTTGATTTGCTCTTTTTTCCTTCTTTTTAAACAACAAATTAATTAACCATTTCATACTTAATATGACCATTTAGACATGACAAAAAATGGCAAAAAATGTGTCAAAAGTTGAACTATTCAACCAATAAGCGCTATTCTTTCTAGTTTATTATTCAATAACTTTTTTATAT
>MDSZ01071386.1_pt1 | contig 19527 bp, 4 predicted proteins | sample 811201 | NCBI WGS metagenome assembly MDSZ01 (sample SAMN05326647, study PRJNA326480) | marine metagenome | isolation source: seawater | place: Indian Ocean: North | collected 2010 | reverse complement strand
TTACTACCATATTTTATTGTATATAATCCCTTATTAGATTTTGTTCTAGCGTTTTTGTGGTTTATAAGAATTTCATATGAGTCAGGTTCACGGCTTGGTGCATCATTTTCATATTTACGGTTTCCAGCTTGGCCCACCACGTCCCTGAAAGCGTCTTTTATAGCCGCCCAATCAAGCTGTGTATAAATATCATCTTTCATAACATAAGGTATACCGTTGGATGAACTTTCTGATTCTTTCCACTTGTTATTATCTTCATCATAATATTCTACATTTGATGTATCACAATATTTTCCTAATTCTTTTAAAACATTGCTATCATTAGATCCTAGCATACCTTTTAATGTTGTAAATAATTCACCTGCTGGAATTGCTTCCCTTTTATTGGGCTGGGCAGGGGCCATCGTATCCTGCGGCACACCACGCCTGTTTCGGTATGGGGGGTTACCATTGGCTTGTATTTCTTTCAATCCACAAAAAAGGGCCTCTCTAATTTCCGGTGTATTTCGCAATCCACAGAATAATTTTGCTACCAAGAGGCCATTATTCCCCATTCCAGCTCTATCCCATATTTTTCTGGCTGCTTCTATTTCTCTATTCATTATATTAGTTTTAACATCTTCTAGTGATGGTCTAGAATATCCTTCAATTCCATTCATTTCTGCTTGAGTTATTATATTTTTAATTCTTTCTGCCGAATCACTTGACAGACCATTTACTAACTCATCATAGTATTCATTTTCTTCACCATAGCTTGATTGAGGACGAGGCCAGCTAGGGTGAAGGACTAATTCTGGTATTTTACCTTGACCTGCTAGTGTAGGATCAGGCGTAGCATATCCATCTTTTATTGAACGTATGTTTAATTGTTTAATCTTATCGTTGTTTGCATATGTAGTATCTTCCCCTTTTTTCATTTCTCCTATCCAAGCTGTATTACCAGTTGACTCATTATAGAATTTTGTTTCCCACTCTCTAAAAAACTCTTTAAACATAGTTTCTGAATCGGCTATTGACATTGGAGGCTTAAACTTTGTAAATCTTTTATCTGTATTTTTTACTAATTTAAAAAGATCATCTAATGTTTCACCAAATATATCCATAACATCTTTTTCTTTATCATAGTAAATACCTTCTCCCATACCAGCTAGTCTAGTTACGAAATATTGGTGTAATAGTTTTAATTTAATATTATTTCGCCGTGTTTTAGGGTCTCCTTCTGATTTAGTAAACCATTCATTAAATTTATCTTGTAATAGAAATTGGCTTCTGGGTCCACTTTTTTTAAAATCTATATATGATTTTTCATCAAATCTGAAAAAATTCCTTGATAATAATGCGAAATCAATTTCCTCAACATTAGATTCTTTAAATATATGTTCTATATCGGTTTTTCTTATATCTTTACTAAGTCTCCATATATCTCTCATTACACTTGCAGAAACTATACCGGCAAGCGCCGTCAATGCCACACCAGGTATAATACCAAAGGGGAAACTGGATCCAGTTGATGCGGAGGCGGAACTGTATGCTAAACCTGTACCTACTGTACCTAATGCTGTTAACACACCAGATATTACCTTTGTTTTTTTTTCTTTAAGACCTCCTCGTTGTTTAAATGCTCTATCACCGATCCTTACTTTTTTATTACCTTCTTCATCTTTGGGTAGTAATCTTTGAATAAACGTATTCTGTGTGAAAGATTTATCTTTTCCTCTCCCTGAATATATAAAATTAGCTCCATCTTCTTTAGTTAGTATATCTTTTAATGCGATTTCTCCCATACCTGCATAACTTTCTAATGCTAATTTCCAGAATTTACTAATATAAGGTTCATATCTCTTTACCTCACTTTCTAATTCTTTAATTTGCGTTTTAAATTCTACCTCAGCTATATCACCTTTTTCAGGGTTAATATCAACCTTCTTCTTAACTACCTCATTCTTAACAGTAGGTGTCTTATCTTTATTAGTCATATCAGCCTCAGGCATAGCTGAACTATTGGGACTAGATTTTTTCGCCCCTCTATTTTTCTTTTTAGTTAGTTCAGAACTCATATATTTATATTCAATATATTAATTTTAATTGCTGAACCGAGATTCTATAATTTCCCATTTTTTAGATTCATCAGAAAGATATATATGAAAGTTTTCATTTTTTACTATCTCATATTTACGATTATAAGTAGTATTTTCTTCATCTTTATTATAAAATATCATAGTTAGTTTCGTTTTAGTTATATTTAATTTTCCTATAGTATGAAAATGAATATGATTATCTAAATCACTATAGCATCCTTCAATATTATTATTCTTTGCAATTGATAATATCCTTTTTGCGAATAATTTATCTTTCTCTTTATTAATAGATCTATCTATATAATCACTTAGTTCAGTATATGAATGAATCATAGTGGATGGTTCTGCATGTATTTCTTTGATATATTCATCTGCAGTATCTAAAAGAATATTTAGTTCATGTCTAACACATTCACTATTAGAAATCATATCATTAAACATTCTAGTATTTTTTTCTAGATTTTCTTTAATTTTATTGATATTTTGGGCTTGCTTTCGATTGATATCCATTAATTTATTAAATATATCAGAAATCTTTGTTTTTGTATTTTTAACGATTAAATCAGATACTAAGTTATCTTGTTTTAAAATATGTGCTTCATATAATTTTAACATATATTGAATGGCTATTTCTACCATATGAATGTTCATACCTGTATCACTAATAAATACAATTAATTTATCACCTATAATTTCTTGGTCTATATACTTTCTTTTACATATTTTACTTCTATAAGAGAATAAAATACCAAATTTCATATTTTGAGCATCTAAATCACGAATAAGTTTCGTTGTTTCATCAGATGGTATACAAGAATCATAATTTTTCCAATCAATCATGATATGTTTTATTAGATGATGTTCAATTGTTAAGATACAATCTCCCGACTTTTCTATTCCAGATGTATCTTTATAAATAATTTCAGGATTGCGTTTTTGAAATAATTCTGATGAAAATATTTCTGCTAATTTTCCATTTTTAGATGAATTACCACCAGTTTTAAATGGTTCTAAATAAGATGAAAATTCATCTAATTTATCACAACAAGAACATTTTGAAATAGAGGGGGTTACTGTATTAGAAATGTGATATCCTAATTTAATATAATCTGTTAATAGATCTGGGTTGTTTTTAATTTTTTGGATTATTTCATCACTATTTATAGTTACTTTCTTATTAAAATCATTTAATAAGATGTTTATTTCCATAGTATCTATATTAATTTATGGATATATGTTTAAATCATAATATTATTAACGGAAAATAAAATAATTAATAAGTATATATGGCTTCTAGAGTAGAATGTAATATAGGTAATATTCCTCCTAGTTATCAAGAAGTCTTTTGTTCATCTAATGATAGCAATGATAGAGCATTTATATGTAAATCAGGATATACACGTACTCCTTCTCAAGTAGTTATTACTAATAATCCAACTGCTCCTACATGTGATTATAACTCATCATCTTTGAAATGTAATAAAGTTGATTTTAGTTTACCAGCTATTATAAGGCCTGATCATAGTGAGATAAAACAATGTTCAGCTCCATCAAATGCTCCTTTATCAAAATTAAAAGAATGTTTAGCTGTAAATCTAAATAATAGTTCTGTTAATAGAAGATGTTTAGAATTAGATGGTTGCACATATGAAAGATATAAAGGAGATTATCTAAAGGTAACTCAATCTAATATTGGTGGGACATCACAACCAACAAAATATGACTTAATATCTAATGAAGAAACTATCAGATTATATGATTCATTTAAAGGTGATCCTACACCTACACAGAAGGGTTGTTGGTCTACCTCAAATACATCCACATTAAATTCTATTGTGCCACATTCTTCTATAAAAGCTATAGATGCATCACTTACTAGTGATGAAGAGTGTATTACATTATACAAATATGATCTACACAATACTATTAGTGATACTAGTAGTGATAATCCTAAAAATCCTATAGATAAAATAGTAGTAGGATCAAAACTCAATACAGATTTTAGTTTATCGAATAACCAAAATCTATATATGGGCTATAAGATATCTGATTCAGGGAGTAATTCTATGATAGGAACAACATTATATGATACACTACATAAATTAGAACCAACCACATATGATACATATTTTCCGGGTTCAACTCCGTCTGAATCAGTTAGTGATTTAATATATACTTGTGATAATCAATCATTCTTTCATAGTGATGGAAATATATTAGGTAATATAGCTACACCACCTACAACTCTAGAACTAAGTGGCTGTGAAATGAACAGATGTAGTATGGGTAGTATAGGTAATCAAGATTTTAAGAATATTTATGAGTTATATTCTAATCCACCTAGTACTGGTTATACATGTTCTACTCCAGATGATACTTCTTTTTATACATGCGGAGGTGATATGGAACGATATGGAATATATTCTGATAGTAGTTGTCAAAGACAAGGTGGTCCATCTCATAGTCCTATTCAACCCTCACCAGATATAAATGCTGATTTACTTTATTGTAATTACTGTGGATCAATAGACACATCTACAGAATGCAATAATAATCATAAATGTTATTGGTATCAATCAGCTGGTGAAACATTATCAGAATGTAGAAATAAATGTTCAGCTAGAAAAACATTAGGAGAATGTGAACAATTTTATGTTGGAGAAAAAGAAACCGTATCAGATACAATTTATGATTTTGATGGAAAAGATCATAAATGTGAATGGATACCATCCTATTTTAATAATGATACTAGTGAAGGTTCTATGGATGGTGTATGTAGAGATTCTTCTAGTTTATCTACCGTTTGCTTTCCATCTGCTACAGGAGCTATAAATTCATCTTGTTATATAGATATTCCACATAAACAAAATCCTCTTATAGGAAAGGTATATAATGACTCAAATAATAATGCTAGATGTTTTTTAAATGAATCAGATTTAGAACAACAACTAAAAGATCCTTATTGTGCTCCAAATTATATTAATAAATATGAAGAAGAATGTATTAACATAGATACTACCCACTGTAGTAATAATCGCAATTGTAAACCTACAATTAAAGAATTTAAATGTATATCAGATGGAAAACCCTATATAATTGATGGTATAAAAACTTATATGACAGATGCACAATGTAATTCATATAATGAAAATAATTGTAACACAGTGGATGGTTGTATTAGTAGTCCTAGAGTTGATATATGTACTTCTAAAAGTATTAGAGAATTATTAGAAGATAGTTCTAATTATGATACTCTAAAAGATATATGTGTTCCATTAAAGGCACAAGTTCCTGTAAATTATGATCCTAATTTATTAGAAGAAGAAGATGGAATAACTCTTGATAACTTTTCTGAAAAAGATAATGTAGATCCACCATTTATAACAAGCCGTTATCTATGTGATATATGTACTATAAGAGATAAAGATATTAAATATATAAATTCCCCTAGTGGAAGACAAGACCCTTATTTCTATATTAATAATGATTATCAAAATGGATGGACAGAGAAAAATCATTGTGAAAAACCCATCGATAAATATGATACAATTAATCCATTAAGTCCTTGTAAATGGACTGGTAATGAATGTATGAGTCGTTGTAAAATACCATTTGCTACGAATAAACCTAATCTATCTAAAGAAGGGATGGAGGAAGCTAAACAACAATGTGTGAATACTCTTCAATTTAGTGATTCTGAAGTATCTGATACACCTTTTCCTAATATGATAAATGGAAGCGAGAGCAGGGGTGATTATTATAAAAATATGTATTGTTCTTGGGATGGTTTTGAATGTCATAATTCTATTCCATGTAGTGAAGCTCAGAGAACTAAATGTGAAGATTTAGGTTATGATTGGTATGTTGGAACTGCTCACAATGTTAATTATCAGAAAGAAGATAATAATATACCACATGAATCATTAGATAATAATTTTCCTATAAAACATAAAGGGGATGGAAAACCTATATTAGGAGATAGTCAAGGTATATGTGTATTTCCCAATATGAAACATATATTTACAGGGGCAAGTGCACAGTATAAGATTAGAAGTGAATATAGTGGTCAACAGGGTATTGTATTAAGGTGGAGGGAATTTGGAACAGATTGGACAAAGGATAACAGTTTAAACCGGCGTAAAAAGTATCCAGATGCTCTTCAGATGGTCGACCAATTAGTTAGTACCATTAATAATTCAAATACTTTACCAGATGCAACACAAGGTTCCTCCACAGGAAATATAGATAATAATACATATATTAATGCAGGTGAAGATGTTGATTTAGGAGATAATCTAATATTCTTATCAATTCATATAGATGGTGATGAGACAACACATGATATTGAAACTAAGATCAATGAAAAACTAAGGGTATATGACTATTTTGCAATGAATGGTGACTATATTGTATATGCAAAAACTATATATAATTGGGCCAAAAATAACTATACAGAAATATGGTATGGTAGTGAAGTTGTAAATAATGGGGGACTTACAGATGATGATGCGGGGCATACGGCCGATGATATGATATATCATTTTGGTGGTTACCTATACTACAAATATGGTGATGTGAGAGGTATTACTGGTAATTCAGACAATATACATCCATCTAGATTATATGGTGATCATAATGTATGGCAAGCAAAAAACCCATCAAACCAGGACAAAAAACTACCTTCGAATGATGTTATCATGTGTAATGTGATATATGATTTAAGAGGAATTATTAATTTACTACCTGTTATAAATAATCAATGTATATTGGAAATAAAAGAATTTAATATAAATCCAGATGATGGTAATACACATTTTAAGATGTATCCATCTTTAAGTGATATGCAATCTCCTAGAAGTAGTTTTAACTATAAAACATATCAGAGATTTCAATTTCAACAATTTATAGGTAATGAAATATTTACTAGTGCTAGTGCTGGTTCTAGTTCTGGTTCTAGTTCTGGTTCTAGTTCTGGAACAAGTAGTCTTAATTTGGAAAGTGCGGTGGCCATTGGAGGAGCCACTCTAGCTACCTATATTAATGAACATTATAATACACTTAATATATATAGAAGAGCTACTATTAATGATATAGATATGTCAACTAGATCTAATACACTTAGGATACCCACTATTAAGGGTGGATATGGTAGTTTATATGAACCTTTTATAAATCATAATCATAGACTATTTATGGTTGCTGGTGTACGGATGTCAGATATTGAGAGTAATGCACAGAGTCTTATTGATCCAGAATACTTAAAATTTTCATTTAATTATGATAAGTTTAATACTAATGATGTTGATTATACTTTATATGATTTATTTTTTATAAATACAAAGATAACTAGTAATAGTGAACTTAAGGTATTTAAAAAGTGTTCCGGTTCACTTGAATCATATAAATATAAATCATTATACGATCAAAATAATTTTCAATTGTTAGATTATAAATCTACTAAGAATATAACAGAACATCCACTAGTTGACCTATTAAATTACTATGATACGGGTAGATCATCACATTGGGACGATTCAAAACTCATACCTAGAAATATAAGAAAAGCCTTATTATGGTCCATGAGTAGACCAGTTCATCCCGCTTTTGGGGATCTTATATATGATCCAGGATATATGGGTGATTATAGCGATAAACTGCCTTATTATGATGGAATTGGTGGAACTGGTGGAACTGGTGGAACTGGTAGAAATATTGAACATTGGAGAAGTAATCGTATAGCAGATAAAGGTAGCACGTCGTTTACTATATGTTCAGAATATAGAAAACATTTATTAGATCCATTTTATGGAGCAAATTTACATCAATTTACAATACACGTCGCTCCACATAGTTCAACAAGTAGTGCAACAGCTCTACAGCCCCAACAATCTATGATAAAGTGGGATAATCTTATAACATACTTTGGTGGAAATTATAATAAGATAATTCAATTAGATACTTTACCTAACCCCATTCCTACAAATGGGTGGCCAGATCTCACACAGGGTAATACACCCTGGAATCTTAGTTTACAACAAGTTTTAACAAATAATAATAATCAAAAATATTATAAAAACAAAATAATTAGTTATATCAACCTTACACCTAATAATGATATAGTTTCGGATGCAAATATGAATCTTCTGGATATTGTAAACTCTAATTTAATTTCTTTACCATCAAATCAACCATTGCAAAATGAAAAAGCATTTGAACCTATCAAGAATATTTCTCCAACACCATCTAATTATGAACAATATTACTATCCTGGAAAATGGTTAGATCCACCTTCACCTAGTTCATGGCCTACATCAACATCAGGACCTGGTGGATTTGGTGATTGGTCACATATTGTAGATCCTAGTGGAAGAATGATGGGTGAAACAAATAAGGAGTTGCAAAGATTAAAACAATTATTTGGTAATAGTTCAAGACCTACAGAATTACAACCTATTCCTAGTATTTTAGGAGATTTAGATACTGGATATTTCAATATTAGTTATCCTTATGGTACCGGCACAGCTGTACAGTCTGCTACTGATTCAGCACACCCTCATAGGAAACCAGGTGAATTATTGAGTGATTTACAACATGATGCGTGGCCTTTAAACTCACTCATAAATGGACGGGATTGTTCTGATATAAGTAAATATATGGATAATATTTGGGACACAGAAACTCCCGTCACGCGTGGGAGTGTAAGACATTACCTTTGGTCGGGGGGGAGGGATGCCCCAGCACTCACTCGCAACAACTCACGCCCTAACCAGATAGGCAATCAGCGAAATGTGGGTAACTATCCTGGCAGTGGGGGTTGCTGCCCCGAAAGCGACCTGCCCGGTGGCACGAATAAGAACGACGTATACATGTCGGATACCACTGACAAGTCGTGCTCTGATTTCCTTAATATCTTAGCGAAACTAGGGGGCGCGTCGGTGGAGGCAAACAAGCAACTTCTGCTGGAGCCGAACGGGATGGCGCACAGCTGCACACAACCTAATTTTGATGGGAAACTCGAAAACCCCTGCAATTGTTTTGACATGTATGATATAGCGACTGGTGGCGGCAATAATTATACTATTATGGGAAATGTGATAAGAGATAGTGAAGTTACCTCCCCCACTATTAGTTTGAACACTACTATTCTACCCGGAACAACTCCAGATTCAAGTGCACTCGGTAATAAAATAATCACATCCATACGTGGTTCTACGGTTGCCGACTTAAAAAGTTATTGGGAGGATACTTGTAAAGTTCCATTATACAGAACCAGAACCGATCCCGGACCCCCTGAACTTGAAAGTAAAAACTATCGTGATATGGCAGAAATATATCATATACCACCACCTGACTCTGGCAGATCTCATTACAATCCACTAAATTTGGGTAGCATAGGGGGCATCTCCACCGTTGCTTTTGCCAATCAGACCAACCCCATACCCTTTGGATACCCAATTATATATGGTCATACATTGACCCGCCACATGGTCGACAACTACTATGAAACTGCTAGTCAAAATAATTCTTATCCTGATTGGTTAAATGTTCCTAATAGTATACAACTGCCGCCAACATTATCCACTGACCAGTGTATGGCACTATTAACCTATGTTCCTAATTCTAGTCCAACTAATACAATAAATAAAATATCTCTAGATAATTGTAGTTTACCTATCTTGAATAAACAGGGTCAGAGCAGTCAGTCGCAAAACGCCTGGAAAGCTAACTTAGTTTACAATACAATAGATAACTTTAAAGATCCCGGATCCATTAGAACTATAAGGGATGTATGTCCTACATTGTGTCAGACAAAGTATCAAGGTCCAACAGTAGCGCCTGGTGCCTCTCCAAATATTTATATAGTTCCTTCACCTACAGATTTAACCTCACTTAGTAAATTATGGATAATGGAAGATAACCCAACCTATATATTTGGAAAATATATATATGCGGTTAATGGTGGAGGATCTAGTGAATCTCATTATTATAAAAATAAGTTATTACCAAGCACAAGTAAACTTCCTAGAAAACCATTTAAAAATTTAATATCAGTATATGGGAGGGAGACGGTACACACATTCTACTTAGGTCCACAATCTACTGGAGGTATATCGTGTAATTCGGTTATAGGAGCTGAGGAACTACCTATAGGTTGTTCATTTCCTAATCCTTCTACTAAGAAGGTATTTAGTTTAGAGGATGTAGTTAACATACCATCACTACAACCACATTTTAATTGTAGAACAGAAATACTAAATATAGTTCAGACTAGATGTGTTAATAACCCTGATCAAACTGATGTAATTTTGAATAATGATAATGTGAATAATATGTGTAGTAATATTCCTTCCAATGAACTAGCCAGTATAAGACAAGAAATTAAAAGAAGATTAAGAGAAGCATTAGATAGTGAATCACCATGGTTACATATTTCTACTGAACAGGAACCAGGAAATTATGTTAATAGATTAAGTCGTATTTCTGTCAACCCTTCTAATAACCCATATAATATTGATGGTAATTGTCATTCATCTAAAGATGATTTTAAATTTACAAAGATTAGTCAGTCTAATAATGATATAGAGTTTTTTAAACCACGTCATGGATCTAAAGGAGTTAATAGGGTATTCAAAAAAGGTAATAATAATGATTATGGATACGGTTGTGTTAGAGATGATATTACTAATGTAGATAAAGATTTTTTTGATCTATCATGTAATACTAATACTATATATCCAATAGAAAGAAATAAGTTTGTATTAATTAATGCAATAATTGAAGAGTCTATATCATCTGAAACTAATGACTTTAAATTTAATATTAGTGATAGAACTAAATTAGTATTGATGGATGAAGAAGAATTGCTAAATAAAGCTGCTGAATTAGGATTAGATATGGATAAATTAAATCAATATACAAAACCTAAAGTAATACATAAAGTTAAAGATATATATAATCCAGCCACAGATAGTTTTGAACAATGGGATGAATTACAAAAAGAATATTTAATAACTAATAATAATAGACCCACTAATCTACCTAAATTAGGAACAAAAGAATGGGATTTTGTTGGTTGTGGAATTGATCATAATATTTTTGATGATAGCAACTCTATCCGAATGTGTAAGGATAAATACCCAGGATTATGTCAAAAACACCAAGATTTATGTAATTCAAGTAATATTCAAATTAAAAATGCGATCTTATTAGATTGTCCTGAAACTTGTGAAAGTCAATTTAATAATATTCAAGATTTTAAAGATAGACAGGTTGGGGATTTATCTATATGTTCACAAAGAGGACGATGTAAATGGTCTAGAGATCAAGATGATGCTAATTTATTACCTATGTGTGATGAGTCTTCTGCGAGAGAATATGGGGATAATGATAAATGTTTAAATTATCAGTCATTAGAAGTAGGTTCATGTAAGTCCAACAATAATAATCCCTACTGTTTAAGGAGAAAGTGTGAGAGTATGATTGGATGTAACTATACAGAACCAGTGTCTAAGAAATGTATTATATCAAATAGGGTTGATCATACTATGAGTGCCTCTGATTGTAATTCCCATCAAGGAATATGGACTGGACGAGATGGGACTTTAGGAAGCTGTATTATTCCACGTTATATAGATACTAATCTTACTAGAGAGCAATGTAATGCTATACCTGGAACATTTGTAGAGGATAGACCTGCAAGTTGTATATATAGCTCTGAAAATTGGCTACCATTAGAAGATCCTTGCAGTCTTCCTCATGACATAGACCTTAATGCAATGTCTCCTGAACAGTTATTAGAACATAATTATCATAATTTATTAACTACATCACTTGATATAGACCATATAGAACCTGAATGTTTTGGAACACAGGATGAGATAACTAGTTGTCATAATGGTGATACACATCCAAGTGGATTTAAGGTAATATTGAAGGCAGGGACTTCATCGGATATAAGAGTAGGTGATTATATACATATTAATAGTCCCGATTATGGCAATCAATGTTCACCCTATTTGATGGGATATTCTAAAGTATTAAAAGTATATAATGATGGCTTCTTAATTCGTGGTCCAAGTCAATCATATACATTAGAAGAATCATTATTTAATCCATCTCAATTTGACATTGGTGAATGTATTGTAGATCAACTATATAGAACTAATAGTCGTGATGATTTAAGAAATACATGTACATCAAGTACATCAGGTAGTGGGGGTTCTTGCACTTATATAGATAGTGAAGATCCGGGTATAGAGTCAAATGTATGTAAATCTTGTTCTTTAATAAATAGTAGAGATGAATGTGTTATAAAGAATAAAACATCTACTTGTGGATGGGGTGAAATAAGGGATATATGTGAGAGTTTAGGAGAGATGGGTGAGTGTAATAATATGTATGTAGATGGTTGTTATTGGGATCAGCATATCGAGATGTGTCGTTTGAATGAATCTAGAAAGACAGAAGGATGTATGAAATGTGGTGATGTGAAACATCGTCATACTTGTAACTCATTATCTAATTGCTTTTTTGATAGAAGGGTTGGTTCTGCTGTAGATGGTAAAGGAGTGTGTAAGTCTTGTTCAGAAGCTTTCCCGGGAGATTCTACATCAAAAGATTTTCCTATGGCTTCTCAGTGTAATAATGATTCAGATGGAAAGTGTCAGTGGAGGGATGAGATGGGTTCTGGATTATACAGATGTAGACCTACAGACCCTTACCCTTTGATTTATGAATGGATATGGTATAATAAGTTTTTATTAGTATGTATTATAGCTGCTCTCTATGTATGTATTAAGCTTCCCATTACTGCTGAAGCAGTTGGATTAAAAGGTTCTATTATTGCTAGAATAGTTATGTTAGTGATTAGAATATTAATCATAACTGTAGTTATACCAGGCTTATTTATAGTTCCGGGTATTACTAGAGCAGATGGATATAGTGAATGTTCGAATGGTAAAAATACAAAAGATAATCCAGGTTATACAGAAGAACAATGTAGAAATGAAGGAGGTGATTGGAATGTTATTCGTAAATATTATGTAGATCCACCTATTAATCCTGATAAACCTGGTTATTTAGATTTCTTACATGAACAAGGTGATAATAAGGGAGCCTTATGGCCTGATGTAATTTATGACAATCGTTGGGATGATAAAATTATGGATAATGATACATTGCGAGGAATGGTTGATATGGAGATAAGACCTTCATTTTTAGATTGGAGTGATTTTTTCTTCTGGAGACCAATAAGAGGTTGGAATTATTTATTAAACTCTAACCAGAGTTCTGAAATTACAATTATAGCATCAATTATAGTATTATTCATAGTATTAATCTATTCTGTTTCCAGTTATAAATTACAAGATATAAAACCTACTCCTAAGAAAACATTTACTATATTAGTTATCTTAATATCTATTGTTCTGTATTTAAATTTTATTAGAAAGACATATTCAAAAGCTATTAAAGATTATGATAGTGAGAGGGAACTAGTTAAATATTATGGAAGACAGACTTCAGAATCAACCGGTAGTTTATTATCAAGTTTCTATTCAACGCCTACTGTCAGTAAAGAGGGTAACCCAATACATGTGTGCCCGGTAGGTTGTAGGTTGAATGCTGGGGGAGGGATAAATCCTACACCTACTCAAGATTCAGAAATATTCCCTATACAAGGTCCTTATCCTGAATGTGGTGATACTCGTAGTTTCTTTTCATTTACAGGTTCATTAAATCCTGATGCGAAGGTAAATATACCTAGTTATAATCCAGAAGATCCATCTAGTGTGAGTGAATGGACTGTTACTTATAACTCCGGTCCGGGTTATCTATGCCCTAAAGAACAACGATATTATAAGTGGCCTTATGATTTATTATGTACAGATGAAAGACATGTATGTTCAGCTGATTCTACGTATTCTGTATCTACACCTGATAATATACAATTGGGTGATTCTATACCTTCTCCAACATCTGGTCTTGAAGTTAGACTAAAGGGTCAAGATTTTAGAAATTTATTAGATAGTAAATGTTTGGAACACGAAGGTAGATATGGCAATTGTGATAGTATTATTCCATTTGATTATGAAGATTCTGATGGAATTAAAAAGAAGATAAGTGTTAATTGTTCATATGTTAATAAACAAAAAGATGATTATTGTCCTTTCCCTGAAGATACTACTTATGTAGATTATCTAGGCGAAGTCCAGAGGCAACCTATTAAATTATGGCAATGGTTGTATGATAGAGCTGGTCCTAGTCCACGAAGATTAACTAAATCAGAGACATTAGACTGGCAAAATCAAGAAAGATATAGAATTATTGATCAAAATTATATGGTTGATCAAAGGCATTAAATAAAATATAAGTTAATAATATGAGTTGCCCATCAACAGCACCGTATCAATTTAATATTAAAACAAGAGATAACATTCATAGTTTTATGATAAACCCTTTAAATGATACAAATGATAAAAATTTAATGAATGATAAATGTCGCGAATTAGGCTATCCTAGTCCATTAACAAGTGAAAATTTAACTTTTATTAACCAGGATATGAATTCTGCTACATGTTTTTCTGATCCATCTAGTACTCTAAAACAATTTAATAACTGTTATCTTAAAAAGTCGTGTTCGAGTCCTACAGGTAAAACTATTGATTATTATTGTGAACATTCACTACCATATAATTTAGAAAGTACTGTAACAATACGTAATGAACCAATACCTATTAGTAATCTAAGTAATATGTCTAATGTAATGGAAAATAGTAGTCTAACTTCTAGCAATAATAATGGACTAATAAGATGTAGAGAAGGATACGTATTTAAACAATTAGAACATAACTTTGAAAATGATACTGAATACGCTACTGCGATGTGGGTAAGAGATAATCCTAATACTGATAGTGTATGGTTAATTAAACCCACTGATCCACCACCTAATAGAAACGATCATCATGAGTTAAGTGGTGAATGTGTACCAGACAAATGTAAAGATATGACAATTCCTGATTCTTCATATTCATATGATCCTTTAATTGGTAGTCATATTTCTAATTCTGAACCCATAACAGTTAGATGTAATGATGGATATATATTTAATCATGACCTCTTACACCAAGGTGGCAAGGTTAAATGTGACTATGATTTAATGAAACAAGGATCTAATGTATGGGATACAAATAGTATGAGCTGGTATATCCATGATGAACGTTTAGAATCTCGGTGTAATCAATTTGACTCTGAAGCAGCTTGTGTAGGGAAAGATGGATTCCCCACACCCACTTATAATCCATATGAATATATACAGTCTATATCAATTGAACGTAAACAAGGATTATATGATTTAGAATTAGAATATTTAGATGGTCGTAACAATATTGAGGTTGGTTGTCAGTGGAGTCCACCTATCACTAGCAATCTTAATGGCTATGAAATTAGAAAAGAGGGAAAGTGTAGTTTTAGAAAGAAAGTAGATACTAGCGATAAACAAGTTAAATTGTGTCAGCCGGTATATTGTCCTGAAAAGTCTATACCTCATTCAGATAAATCTGGAATTGGGACATATAGGCCTTTACCTGGACCCAAAAATTCTAAAAGAACAGATAAAGGTGATTGTATAACAAGTTCAGAAGAGATAATAGATGTAGATAGTCTGGAAGATTGTTTATGTCAACAACATATGTCTTGTAATTCTTGTAGTAGTGACCAAAATTGCCAATGGTGTGGTAGTAGAACACCCAATTCTAGTCCAGGTTGTTATTATACCGGAACTAATGAACCTATATGTAGAGATGATGCTATTAAACAGGGTGAAGGTGGATCATGTATGTTAATACAAGAAAATACAATACCTGTTGTTCGTAATGGATGGTTAGATAGACCTGTTAGTGAAAGGACAATTAGTAATTGTGAAGATACATTTGAATGCATAAATAAAGAAACAAATAGACCTATTCCTAGTAGAAGTATTCGTAATGGTGACTTATCTTTAGAAACTATTTCAAATAATTATCAGATAAATACTCATTCACAACCACCCGTAGGTCGTTCATTATGTCTTTCATATAATAATCGTTGGGATGATACTGTAAATTCTGGTGGTACAAGTAACGATGACTATTGTGTATTTAGGAAAGAAAAAATAATTAATGATTCAACTTATATAGTTGCAGGTCAATCGTCTTCTATAGGATTAAAAAATGGTGGTAATAATAAATATTATTTATCTACTGAACCTCAATTCTGTAAACCTAAAGCAGATTCAGGTAGTAATACTTGCTTTACTCATAATTCATATGAAGATTGTGTACGTAATTCATCTTGTGAATGGGTTGATAATTATCTAAGTGAATATCTTATTAATTGGTCTGCTGGTTCTACTTCTTCTGCAGGTGATTATACAGATATTATAAAATTAGAGGCTATATCAGATAAAAAGTGTTATCTATGTCCTACTAGTAATAATAATTATATAGCTACTTCTACTCCCGGTTCTAGATCCATAAATGAATGTATAGATATGAGTAATATATCAACACCTTCACAAAATATGTTACATACATACCGTGATGATACTAGTAATTCTAATAACCTTGATTATGTAAAACTTAAGACAATTAATGGTAATGAAGTAGAAATGGACCCGAGTGCTCAATTAAATTGTAGTATTCAATATATAGATACAGGTACATTTGGTATTAATAATGCGTTTAATTTAGAATCTAGTTTATTAAGAAATATAAATGGAATACTTCTAAATAATAATGATGCGATTACTTGTATAAGACCTGATAATATTGTTCCTAAAGAGGATGGTTTAAAATATTGTAAACATGATCAGAATGTTCCTTGTCCTACTGGTGCAAAGATAAATTCTCCAATATTAACAACTGCTGGTATCAATGCTTGTAAAATACAGAGTAATTCTTCTTGTCCTTCTAAGTTTTGCTTTAGAGGAATCGATTTTGATGATCCTATACCAGATACTTCTTCTAATATAAATACATATTATAATAAAGATGAGTTTTATAGTTTAGCTGGAAAACGTATGCATGGATCTAATAGTAACATTAAATCAGCATCATGTAATAGTACATATAACAATTCAATTGATATTAAGGTCGGTGCAGGTAATTATTCTGATAAGAAATTTTCTGAGTGCGTATTAAGTAATTATTATGATGGTAATATTCATAATAGAAGTTCATGTGATATATTAAATAAAAAGATTGGAGGTGTAGATACTGTTCATTGGGGTAAATTTTGTATTGATAATACTAATTTAGATAAAGTCTCTATGAAACATGTATGTGAAAATTTGGGAAATGATTATACATGGAAAGAATATAAAGAATCTAACGAATGGTTAGGTAGATGTTTTTATATATCTGACCCAACAAACCCTGTTCTTAAAACTGATTTAGAGATTTGCAATATGGCAACACCTACTGGTAAATATACACCTTCATCTAAGCCTAAATGTATTATTACTGCTCCATCTACTATGAGTGATACTAAAATAGAAGGTATATGTGAAAATTGGGAAATAGATGGATTAGATAGTGATAATAAATTTAAATATTATAATAACCCAGCCGATGTTTTATCATCACATAATGTAAATAGAGGAGGAACTTGTATAATAGGTGATGGAAGAGATAATATATCTACTCTTGGTAGGTCTAATAAATTAGAATGTGAATATGATAATAATAAATATCATAAAAAGTATACATATGATAATAGCAGTTTTTGTCCTTTGAATGATTTAAATTATCAAGTAGATAGAGAGTTAACTTGGACGGGAGGGGGGGCTTCTTCAGATTTAAATGATAATTGGACCAGTACATGTTCATCAAGTATATTAGATTCTTGCCAAGTTACATGTAATGATAATTATGGTGGTGGAGGTACATACACATGTCACTATAATAATCATTCAGAAGATGTGTGTAGACATGTTGAAGATACATTTAGTAGTATATCATTGGAACAAACACAGAGACAAAATTGTGAAGCTCATGCTAATTGTAAATATTCAGTAGCATCTCCTTTAAGTGAATCAAAATGTACATCTATAGCATCTCCTGGAGATGATCTAATAAAAGGTCAAGCAGAATGGTTAGGAAATGAATGTTATCATTTGAATAATGATGCATTTTCACATGGTATTTATAATTTATCTACTATGAATGAATATTATCCACCTTTAATACGATTAATAGTTTTCTTTGTATTGATAATTATACTAGCATTACTATTTAGAATGGCAGGACTTTATACAAAGACATTTAAATTAAGTATAAGAGTTGTTAATAGTGGTGTTCGTAGAACATTCACAGGTTTTACTAAAATAATATTAGATTTATTTATAGGAGCTAAACGAGTATTAATGAAACCTAAAACTATATTAGTTAATATATCTGATTTTATTATTATTAATTATAAAAAAATTATAATCGGTATCCTATGTTTAACTGTTCTAGGAATAATATTATATGTTTTCTTTTATGATAAATTAGAATTTATATTTAAAGGATATAATAGTTCACATATAGCATATAGGGAAGAAAATACAAATACAGATTCTGATGGAGGATCAACTACGGGTGATTCTTCAGGATCTAATAATCAATTTGATAATTATAAAAAATATATTAATGTATATTATATTATTGGAACTATAGTTTTGATATTTATAATTCGTTATATATTGACTAGATAACCTAATAGAATTGAATATTACAATTTGGACAGACAACCATTAAATTATTATGATCACTTTGTCCCCCTTCATGTAGGGGTATCTTATAATTTAAACTTGTATATTGTATATCTTTGGGTAAAATAAAATTACCACATTTACCACACCTTGATCCTTGATTTTGTAATAACATTAAATTAAAATCATATGTTTTCTCTTGTTTATGTTTATCAAAAAATGATAAATCATATAAAGGTTTTTTTTGAACTTCATAAATCTGTTTAAATGTATTATACACAAATAATTCTTCAAAATTCATTAAATAAATAAATGTTAACCATACTAAAATAAATACAGCAAAATATATTTGTTCTTTTGTTTCTCTAGGATACCATTTATGTAAATAATAATAACAAACACAGACAAATATAACTAATAATAATGAAAACATATATATAAACTATTTATTTTAAATAACACCGTCTACAAACGGCAATATATTTATCAACAGAACCTACATCTATTGTTTGGGATGAATTAATTATTTTTTTAGAAAATATACCTAATGACCCATCTTTACATAATGAACATAATGCTTTTAATTTAATAATATTATCACAGATAGGTAATAATTGATAAATCTGACCAAAATTATGTCTGTCAGAATCACCATCTAATCCTATAACAATAACATTTTTGTGAAATGTTTCTACAGATAATTTCACAAATTCATATAAG
>MDSZ01039360.1_pt1 | contig 19530 bp, 23 predicted proteins | sample 811201 | NCBI WGS metagenome assembly MDSZ01 (sample SAMN05326647, study PRJNA326480) | marine metagenome | isolation source: seawater | place: Indian Ocean: North | collected 2010 | reverse complement strand
TCGTTATGTAAATTGGAGTCTCAAGAGTTTAGAGTGGGATAACTTTTTCAATTTTGGAGAAGGTAACTCAATCAACTTCAATAACCTCAACGGAGTAGTCGGTATCTTCGGTAAAAATTATTCTGGTAAAAGTAGTGTAGTGGAAAGTCTTCTTTACACGTTGTACAACTATACCACCAAGAAGATTTCCAAGTCCGTCGGTGTCATCAACCAGCAAAAGGGAGAAGCAACAGGACGAGTCAAGATTCAGGTTGGGGACAAACTGTACAGCATCGAGCGAGTTTTGACGAAGTACAACAAGCGACTTCATGGAAACGAAACCACCGAAGCAAAGACTACCCTTGAGTTCTCCCGTCAGGACCTCCTGACAGGCGATACAGAGGTTTTAAATGGCACCACCCGTAACAAGACTGATGAGAACATCAAAAAGCATCTGGGGGCGGTAGAGGACTTCTTAATCACATCCATGTCTTCACAGACTGGAGCACTTCACTTTGTTGAGGACGGGAATAAGAACCAGAAGGGTGCTTTAGCTAAGTTCCTCGACTTGACCTTCTTTGAGAAGAAATACAAACTTGCCCACGAAGAAGCAGCAGACACTTATTCCATTATCAAGAAACTTGAGCAACGAGAATACGATACAGAGATTGAGGATGCTTCGATTAGTAAGATGAAAACAGAAAACTCTATTCTGGAGCAGAAATCAAATTGTAAGAAACTCAAGAAGAAGAGGGACAAACTCTCTACGAGTATTGATAATCTCAAAGCACAGGTAGCAAAGATACCCGAAGAGGTTATCAACGTCGAGAACCTGCTCTCTCTTATCGAAAAGAAAGAACGGGCAATTGAAAAAATTCGTGAAGACAACAAATTACAAAGCGAAGAGATTAAAGCAAAGAGAGAAAAACTCACTTCTATTAACGAGTTCTCTTCTTCGTTCGGTATTACCGAGAAGAAAGAGACACAAACTAAATTACGAGAACTGAAAGAGGAAACAAGAACCCTCGTCTCAGAATACGAACGTATGTCCCGTGAGTTGGCAATAGCTAAAGAAAGTTCGACGAAACTCAAGGAAGTTCCTTGTGGCGACGAGTTCAGTCATTGTAAATTTATCCGTGATGCTTATACGGCACAGGATACAATTCAGAACTTGGAACCTCAACTAATAAGTTTTAATTCGCTTATTAGCAAGAAGCGAGGAGAACTTGAAGAGGGGAACCTTCCTGAACTTACCAAACACATTGACAGGTATAAGGAACTTATGATCCGTAAAGGCGGCGTTGAAACAGACATCACGAAGTTACAACTGTCCTTCGAAAAGAACAGTGGTTCTATCAAGTCTTACACCAATGAACTTGATAGCCTTAATGAGAGACTGGCGTTCTATAACGACAACAAAGAAACGATTGAAAATCTTCACAAACTTCAAGAGAAGATCTCTGAAGACGAACAGTTGCTTTCTCACATCGAGAACGAGATTGAGGAGTGTGAAGAGCAGCTTATCACTCTTCACAAGCAAGACGGAACTTACGAAGAGAAGATTAGAAACCTTGAAGAGCAGAAACAACAACTCGAAGAGTATCGAAAAACTTACTCTGCTTACGATTTGTTTAAGAGATGTATGGATAAGGATGGCATTTCTTATAAGATTATCAAGAATAAACTCCCGATTATCAACGAGGAGATTGCCAAGGTCCTGTCCAACATCGTTGATTTTGAAGTATTTTTTGAAAACTCAGACGATAGTTTGGAAATTAATATCAAGCACCCCAAGTTTGATCCCCGTCCATTATCCGCCGGTTCCGGTGCCGAGAAGACATTAGCGGCCATGTCAATCCGACTTGCTCTTCTTAACGTGTCTTCGCTTCCCAAAGGAGATGTGTTTATTCTGGACGAACCAGGAACGGCACTTGACGAGGAAAACATGGAAGGTTTTACAAGAATCATTGATATGGTTAAAAGTCAGTTTAAAAATGTTATACTAATATCACATTTAGATAGTTTAAAAGATTGTGTAGACACGACTATCGACATTGAAAAAGTCGAAGGGTTTGCTCACATTAACTCATAGGAGAAATTATGGAAGATAAAACAGTAGAAGGAAGAGTACAAGAAGTGTTGCCAAAGCGAGGAGGCATACTCGACAGTTTTCTTGCCAGACTCACCTCCCGAAAATTGCTCGTGTGGTTAACTGGTTCAGGACTTTTATATACCGGAGGATTACAGTCTAGTGACTGGGTGGCAATTTCTTTAGTATATATCGGCAGTCAGGCAGCAGTTGATTTAGCGGTAGCGTGGAAAAAAGCATGAAGCAGTACGAAGACAATAAAATAACTGTTATCCTTACTTATTGGAAAAGAGATACATTCGAGAAGCAATTACGATCAATCTTGAACCAAACAATCAAGCCGAAAGAAATATGGGTATATCAAAACGAGTCTCACATCGATATACCAATTGTAAGCGTTACAGGGGCAAATATACCAATAAATTTTATTCACTCAAAGAATAAGAATTTTAAATTTCACGGTAGATTTACATTACCGCTTTTATCAGACTCGGAGTTTACAGCTGTTTTTGATGACGATACAATTCCTGGAGAAAGATGGTTCGAGAACTGTCTTCGATTGTCTAGGAAAAAGGAATGTATTATTGTGGCCAACGGAAGAAGAATATTCAACAACTTTGACAAACCAGGTGAAACTTGGCAAAAAAGTTATGGAGGCACAGATTTTTGTCTAGAAGATACACCCGTTGATTACGGAGGTCACTGTTGGTTTTTTAAAACAAAGTGGGCAAAAAACATGTGGGTTGATAGACCATTTTCTTGGGATAACGGCGAAGATATGCACTTTTCTGCAGCTTGTAAAATATATGATAATATTCCCACATATGTCCCACACATGCCAAGAGATGATCGTAGTTATTGGGGCGATCTCGAAGGTTCCATTGGTCAAGACCAGTTCGCAACTTGGAGAACTCCAACACACGATTCCCTAAGAAGGGAGATAACTTCTCACTGGGTAAAGAAGGGGTGGACATTAGTCGATGCTGGGGATTGATAACATACCTCCTTGTGGGTTTGGTAATAGAGTTATTTTTTATTACAACCTCAGACAAGAAGCTAAAATGAGAAATAAAGACTTCTTCTGTATTCCCTGGGAAGGTCATCAGTTTTTCCAGGGCAATCTTCTTGGAGAGTTTCCTCCAAAAGAGCAGTATGAAAGATTTAATTTTTGTTTGGGAGAGCGTTTTTTCGATGAATCGGGATTATCCTCAAGAGAGGTTTTTCAACTAAAAAACAAACCATCAGTGCCTCCTAAGACTTGTGCTATTCATTTTAGGGGAACAGACTTTCACTCTTGGAATCCCGATTCTATTTTAAAAAAAGAGTATTATCTGGAAAGTATTGATGAGTTTTCCAAATCGGTAGAAAACTACATACTTTTTACTGACGACCACAACCTTGAGAGTTATAAAAAAGTTGTAGAATATCTCTCTAGTAAAGGCAGAAATGTCTTCTATGGTCAAAACACTCACGATAGAAGACATTACATTAGTGATTTTTCAGTTATGTCCGAGTGTGATTATCTCATATCCAGTCCTTCTACCTATTGCTTGTCATCTGGTTTTATTGGAAAAGAGAAAAAAATCATACACTCCAAAGAGTGGGTCTTAAATAGAGTAGAAAAGAATGATATGTTTTGGGTTAATCTTTACAACGGCGGAAATGAAGATTATAAATTGTGGAAATTAATATAGGAGATTTAAGATGATATGGAATGAAATTGTGTGTCTTGGTGATTCTTTAACGTATGGCGCTAGAGATGAATATGGAAGATCCTACCCAGCAGAATTGGGTAAAATACTTTCTGAAAAAACAGGAGAGTTTTACATTTGTCACAATTATGGCATTAATGGAGAAACCAGTTCAGATTTGTTGAGAAGATCTTGGAACATACTCAAGTCAAACAAGTCTTCTAAAATAGCTATCTTGATGATTGGCACTAACGATACAAAAAAACCCACACCAATTAATGTTTATCGAGATAACATAAGACAAATAGTTATGTCCATAAAAGCGAATGGTATGACTCCAATTGTATCAACTCTTCCCGATCTTACCTTTTCGCCTTATTATCAGAAAAACAGAGACATGGTGGATAAATATTCTGATTGTCTTCGGAGTATGTCTAGAGAATATAATTTTAAAATTTGTGAAATGCCGAAGTTATCGGAGTATCTTATCGATGGCGTTCATTTCGGCAATGCTGGTTATACTGAAATGGCAAAGGTTTTTGCTAAAGAGATATTGGATATGAAATGAGAATAGGGGTCATCGGAAACACGGTAATAACGGAAAAGGGTATAAAAACTATCTTGTCCCTTGGTCACGAAGTGGATTATGTCTTCGGTCTTCCTTTTGAAAAAGAAGACAAGAAAGTTAATTTTTGTGATTTATCGAACCTGTGTGCCGAAAAGGACATTGAATACCTCAAGTCAGGCAATTGGGAAGACATACAGAAAAGAAAAGTCGATTATATAGTTTGCCTTGGTGATTCTAGAATTGTTCCCGAAACTTTGGTAGAAAGATACTACATATTGGGAAATCACGGAGCGGTACTGCCACATGTTCAGGGTGGAGCAAGTCTCGTTTGGGGCAGAATGCTAAATTCAGGCAAATGGGGTGTTTCTCTTTTTAAGATTGAAAAAGGTATTGATACCGGAAGAATATTGAGGACAAAAGAATTTTTCTATGAACCAGGTTGTAGTATGGTTGAATTTGTTCAGAGGTCTGACGACTTGGCTATAGAGTGTTTAGAAGACTTTTTAATTAATGGTGAGGGCGACTCTTTACCAAACAAAAAGTGGGACATAAAAGTTTCCAAGCACCTTGATTCCGCCACCGTCACTCGAATATTAAACTTGGTCGAGGAAGAGGGTATAAACGTTTATCTACCACCTCGAACACCTTCGGATTCGACAGTGAAGAGCAGTTGGAATGATTCATTTAAAAAAATATTTATGATAGCAAATAACACGCCATATCCAAAGTGGCAAAAAAGTGATAAAAAGTAGGAGATTAAAGTGAGTAAAATATATTTAAAGACTTATTGTTATGCACCACATGAAGTGGAATTCATCGAAGCGAACTTGAGAGAGTGTTATCCTTATATCGAAAAGATGATTGTTTGTGAGTTTGACATCAACCACACTGGCATGAAGAGAGAGTTTATTTTTCAAGACTTAAAAGAGAGGATAGACCCCAGTTTGGTTGACAAACTTGATTATCATGCTTGTTCGGTATACGATCATACTGTAGAAGCATACGATAATGAACCAGCAATCCATCAAGTGAACGAACCGGTAATGAGAAGTTGGTTTACAAAACTTTACAATTTTGAAGAATCAGATATTATATTATCCGTTGACGCTGATGAGATTATAATGGGAGATAAGATTCCGTATATCATCGACGAAGTAAAGAAGCGTGGCGGCGTCAGTTTGAAGATGAGGCAGTTTTTTTACAAAAAAACTTATATGTGGAAAGACAAAGATTGGCTCTCCCCTATGGCCGCCTTTTATGGTCTTATGAATCCAAAATATCCAAATAATTGGAGAGATATTGGTAACTCAACATCTGAATATGTCGGAGGTCACTTCTCTTGGTGTATGACGGCAGAACAGATGGTACACAAACTTCACACCTATAGTCACCCTCGCTATCGTTTCTGTGCCGATCTTGAACTTCTAAACGATGCTATAGAAAATAAAAAATATCCTTTTGACCCTAACACGAAATTTGATATAGAGGAATTAAGCGAAGATGACGAAAGAATACCCAAAAGTATGAGAGGGAAAACTAATGATTAAGAGGACTAAGAGAGATAAGATTTTAAAAGACCTAGAAAAACAGAAAGATTGGAAAATTGTGGATCTTGGTTGTGGCAAGAACGGATCCTGCCCAGCAGCGAATGTTTTGGTAGATCAGAACGATTGGTCTAAATCTCAGGAAATAGGAAATAGAGAATTTGTAGTTCACGACTTGGACACGATGCCTCTTCCGTTTGAGGATAAAGAGTTTGATTTTTGTTGGGCATCTCATATACTCGAACATGTCAGAGATCCGATTAGTTTTTTATCTGAAGTTATTCGAATATCGAAAAGGGGATATATCGAAGTTCCAACTCCGCTTATAGATAATCTGGTTTCGGGTGACGATATATACGAAAAATACGGTCATAAGTGGTGGGTTTATTACGACGACGTGGAAGAAAAAATCGTATTACGACCCCGACGACACATCGTACATAAAACCGTAGACATTCCAGAACTAAACAAACTTTACCCTTTTTTCCGATCAAGTTTTGTAATTGAATTATGTTGGGAAGAAAACTTTAGTTACGAACTAGGGGACGAAAAATATTCATACGAGGAAAAAGAATATGACTTGTCAAAAGATATTATTCCAGTTAAAATACTCGGAGACTCTAGAATAAAAATTGGAGGATAAATATAGTGGGAAAAAGCGTTGTTATAATTGGTAAAGGACCTAGCGTCCTGAATAGTACCGCTGATTTCATTTCGACTTTTGACGAAGTTGCTATTTGTAATTTTCCCCCTATGGAGGGTTACGAGAATTATATTGGAACAAAAGCTGATTTTCATTTCTTTAATGCTCACGATCCCAACCCATATTCAAAAGAGGTGTTGAATAACTTGGGGTTAAAATATATTCTCAACACACATAAAGTTCCACACAACGGATACAGATCGAGTTATCCGGACCACGATTTTTCTTACTCTCCAGACTACGGTCAAAAAACGGTGAAAGAGATAGAGGAAGGTTATGGTTTTGATCCGTCTACAGGGACTCAAGCATTCTATTATTTTGTAAAAAATGAAGAATATTCTACCATATGTCTTGTTGGGTTTGACTTTTTTAAAGTAGGAGAAAAGGCGTACTACTATCCTCCCTCGGAAGTCCAACCAAGTTTGAAGTACCTCTACTCAGACACCCAAAGGGCGGCATTCGATGTCAACGGGATAAGGATAAAAGAAAACCTTCACAATTCTAAAAAATCTGAAAGTTTTGTATACGATATGGTTAAGAAATATAATAAAAACTTAAGGATTATAAAATGACAAAGTGGAAAAAGTACACCAGAGATATTTGGAATACTACAAAATATTATTATGAGAAAGCACAAAAGTCATATTCAGGCAAAGTTACAAACAACATTTATGCCCACCCCATCTTGGTAAATCCCGGCGTTGCCAATGAGGTTTTTGATTTATCTAAAGATTATTCTAATAAAATATCCAACTTAGCTCAAGTGTGTATGAAAACACTTCAGCACTCTCACTCGCTCCGTCATAATACAAACAAGTATGTTACACAGTGGCAACTACATCAAAAATCCTACCCAGCTGAACAAGATAATTTGAATTTAAGAATAGAGGAAGTTCTTCAAGAGATTTTACCAAATGTTGAAAAAATCTATAACTCTAAAGTTTCTATTATATACCCAATTCTTTTCCACACTTTTTCCCAACCAGAACCTGAACCGGATAATGGAAGCACCTGGCAATGGCATTATGATAGTTACGCGGAAGAGTGCTATAAAGTTATCATCTACCTTACAGACGTTACAGAAAAAAATGCTCCTTTCGTGTACCTTGTGGACAAGGACAACAAACCTGTTGTAACTCAGACGAGAGCAAAGTGGGTCGGACCCGACGACAACAAGTCTCGTGAAGAACTGTATGGACCAAACCCCAATCCTTGGGATTCCACTAGAATACCATCTCAATGGGTGGAGGAGAAAAAGGCTAGCCACGGATATAAAGAAGTTGCTGTAACGGGCAAGAAAGGAAGTTTTATTTTCTTCACCCCTAACGTAATTCACAAAGCAACCGTGGCAAAAGAAGGATACCGACAAGTTATTTCATTTACTCTGAAACCAAGTTTTATAAACAACAAAGAGTATTGGAAGTCAGCTCCCGCCCACAAAGAGTGTGGTCTTCATGATTGGTACAAGTACGAACCAATTGATGAAGACGGTTGGATAGAGGATTAGATAATGAGGTTGATTAACAAAAGATTTATTTATTCCCTAGAGAGAGAAAAACCTCAGCGTCACATCGGCGAATACTTTCAAGTTATAGAATATAAAAATCAATTTTTTCTCTACTATTGTTGTGATGGTGCTGTAAAGGTTTGTAAGTCAAGCGATCTCGTCTTTGAACACAACAATACGGTTGTATCGGTTTCAAACGCCCCAGGCGGAGCTTTTTGTGTTATTGAAGATTCAGGATATTTATACATGTTGTGTGGTTCTCACGTCTCGTATCCAGACGGTACAGGAGATATTGAAATACCAGATCTTGTATGGCCCACCAATTCTAGAAAAGTTATAGATCCCGAAAAGTTCAGAACAGATCGGAAGAATGGAATCTACGTTCTTAAATCTAGCGACGGTGTAGAGTGGTCTGAATACAGTCGTAGACCCGTCATGAGCAGTTTGGATTCCTCAGACACCTGTCCGATTGGATCAGTCGCTTATGACACCTCTCCATGTGTTGTGAAGAGAGGAGAGGAGTTTTTCTTTTTTGGTAGATTAAACACAGCACTTGACAAGAGAGAATTATATTTGACAAAAAGCAAAGATTTACTTAACTGGTCCCCACCCCAGAAGCTTGTTATAGAAAATGAAGATCGGAGCGACCATAATAACAATTATTACAATCCTGTAATATATAAAAGCAAAGATAAATACTATATGCTAACTCCATATTTCAAAGCCTGTGGCACAGAAAATCGAGTTTGTAATGACGGCAAAACAATACTAATGATGTCGGAAGATTTAGAAAACTGGAGCATAGTTTCCGACTTCCATCACCACGATGGCAAATATGGAGATAGGGTTAATTCTTCTTTGGTGATTGGTGATGCTGTTGAGGTTTTCTATAGAGAGAATGTAACCCTTAATAATCAGAAGTTAGTATGCTATACTCTGGGAGGTTTTGATGTATGAAATATAAAGTTATATGTGCCATGAGGACTAAAAACGAGGAATGGATTGTGGACAAGACATTGAAAAGTCTTTCCAATTTTTGTGACAAGGTGGTTGTATACGACGACAATAGCACTGATCGAACGGTTGAAATATGTCGTTCTTGGGATTTTGTAGACTTAATCCCTGGCGAACCACGAGACGAACATTTCTGGGAGGCCGGCAAACAAGCTCAGCAATTGTTCGACGAAGTAAAAGTACACAATCCTGACTATATATTGATACTCGACGCCGATGAAATACCCACGCCCTCTATTGTTGATTTTATTGAAAATATTCCAACGGATGTAAATTTGTTTAAAACAAGGATGATTAACTTGACACCAGACGAAAAACATTATAGAATTGACTCCTACAGAACTCCAACAGGGATCAATGTAGATTGGAATCCTTTTTCAAAAAATTCATGGTCTAAACACACGCTTATGAAATATGATAAAAACATCGACTACACATACCAACCCTATAAGGTAGGATTGGGTTCATTTGGTCCATTTCATCCGGCACCAAATAATGTTCCCACCCCCTATATGTCAGTAGAAGATTTTTACATTATTCATTATGGAAAAATATCTCCATCTTTTCTATCCGGTGAAAAGCAGAAATTTTATGCTATGAATGACTATAAGACGGGAAAGGGAAGTTATGAACAGAGGTTGAACCACCACATGATGTGTTCTGGGTTTGGTAAGGAAGAGCCGAGAAATTATGTAGAATGTAATCCAAAATGGTTTTGGGAGTATAAAGATGAATAATAAAGAAAAAATTTGCTTAGTAATGTCACCATCGCCCTTCCTCTTAGATGAGAGAGTTTTTATGAGTTTGGGAATTTTAACTGTTGCTGCAGCTCTGGAGGAAAAGGGATATATTGTGGATATGCTAGATCTTTCTGGAATTAAAAATTTCCAAGACGCTGTACACAGTTACATTTCATCAAACCCAGAGGTAAAAACATATGGAATTACAGCAACAACTCCTCAACTTCCGTTGGCCAAAGAGATTAACGATATTATCAAGTCATACGGAAATCGTGTAATTGCCGGAGGACCTCACTTTACCTTGATTAATTCTGCCGCCAAAAGAGAGAAGAAGAACCAAATCAACGGCAGGGCAACTCGTGCCCTGGATAAATTAAAGGAAACGTTTCATACCTTGGTCTGTGGAGACGGTGAGTTAGCAATTTTTAAAGCCCTAGAGGGAGATAGATTTGTAGACGCTGACGATCTTAATTCAGATCTCTTTTTATCCGACGAAGGTTTTACAGAAACACCATTTCCTGCCCGTCACTTAGTTGATCTGGATTCATATAATTTTCACATTGAGGGCAAAAAGGCGCTTACTTTAATCGGTCAATTAGGGTGCCCATTTATGTGTGGATTCTGTAGTGGTAGAAATAGTCCCACATTTCGAAAAATTAGAACTAGAGACATCCACAATATTATGGCAGAAATAGAACTCATGCACAAGACATGGGGCATCGAGGCCTTCACTTTTTATGATGATGAACTGAATGTTACAAAAACATTACCCAGTCTTCTTAAACTATTGATTAACTATCAGAAGAGGAACAAAGTAAAGTTTAATTTACGTGGATGTATCAAGTCTCAACTTTTTAACGAGGAGCAGGCAGAATTGATGCACGAAGCGGGTTTCAAGAAATTGTTGGTTGGTTTCGAGTCCGGTTCGCCGTTAATCCTAGATAATATAAACAAGAAAGCAACAAGGGAACAGAACAGTCACTGTATGGATATTGGCAGGAAATATAATATTGAGATGAAGGCACTTATGTCAATCGGCCACCCCGGCGAGAGCAAAAAGACTCTTGACGAAACAACCTACTGGTTAAAGCACGAAAAACCAGAAGAGTTTGATATAACAATTATTACTGTTATCCCAGGTAGTCCGTATTACGATGATGCTGTGTTGGTGACAGACGGCAGTTACAACACAACAGAGAAAGATATTCAGCCACACGAAAACGTTTATGCCTACACTCACAAGAAGAACAAGGATAAACTCTATTCGATAGAAGTAGACAATTTATCAGAGTTTGAATACTATAAAGGAATTCCAGGTGAATATAACGCGTTCGTGTTTACGGATCATTTGTCAAGAAAAGACTTAGTAAGGTATAGAGATGAGATGGATTTAGATATTACTAAGTTTCTGGGACACACTAGGAATCTTAGCGTTGAGGCTCAATTGTACGAACACTCAATGGGAATGCTACCAAACTTTATCTTGAGGTCCACAGAAACACATAAGGCACCAAAATTAAAGAAAAAGAAGAAAAAAGGTTTGGGCATTATTACATAGCGAGGAAATTTAACAAAATGTTTCGTATTGATACAATGACTGGGGGCAGATTTGGCAACAGAGTTCTCCAATATAATTGCTTAGTTCAGCTTTCCCATATGTATGGTAGAGAACCATCGTGTGTCTCCTGGAGTGATTCACTTCCGGGACGAGCTAGAAACGATGGCAGCGCCGCTTTAAATCAGGGCAAATACCATTGTTTTGAAAACATAGTTTCTCAAGTTAACTCTTTACGAGACAAGGATGAGTTGAGTTGGAAAGCAGTTTTAGAAGGAGATGTTCATCTTGCCCCAAGTAAGGATTACACTATTCACCCATATTGCTTACACAATGTTTTCTGGAAGGTAAGCAAAAGAGATCCAAGAGATTTTTTTAAAATAGAGGAGAAATACAGAAAACAATTTTCTCCAGATGTGACTAACGTTGGCATTCACCTCCGGGGTGGAGACATTATACGAGACGACGGTAATCTTGGGAGAGAAATTCACTCCCCCGAATATTATATAAATTCTATTGAATTGGTGGAGAGCACACATCCAAATACAGAGTATTATATATGTACTGACGATTTTAATTTTGATTCTTATATAAAAACGGTTCAATTCTTGAAAGACAAAAATATTAAGTATCATTTGGGCAGTTCGGATATCTTTGAAGATTTTTCGACATTAACCGAATGTGATATCACGATAGCATCTTCAAGTACTTTTGTCGTCGCTGCTAACTTCATTGGCAAGAATAAGAAAATTATTCACTCCAAAGAGTGGTTAGATAAGAACCTAAATCATGAACGCTGGAATAATAAACCAACAACTCCGGAAACGAGAGAATTACAGTTAAGTTTTGATAATTTTTGGATTGATTTATATAATGGTGGGAATGACTACTATAGGTTGTGGAGAGCAGTTTGAAGATTGTAAATTATGATACTAAAAAGTATCCTTTTTTAAATTTAGTTTCTGATTTATACGATTGCCCCCTGACAAAACTGGACAGTCACGATAAGAAAGAAAAATTAGCTTTGGGTAAAGATACTCATACTCCGTTTCATAAAACTTTTTATAAAAAAATAGATAATGGTTGGGAAGAATTTGAAACTTTATATAGGAGTTTTGTCAAAGAAGTAATTTTTCCCATGTTCGAGGACGATGTACTGCTGTTCCAGACCTTGCCAAATATAAGATTCCAGCGACCTAAAGCAAAGGCGGTGTATCTGTGGCACTGTGACGGCGACGACGATCATCGCCACCCGCCTGGAGAAATAAATGTATTTTTACCCTTGACAAAATGTAACGAATCGAATACAATGTGGGTTGAGTCAATTCCTGGGTTGGGAGATTTTCAACCACTGATAATGGACTACGGTCAATTTTTCATTGGTTACTTGAATCGATGCCGGCATGGTAACAAGACAAATGAAACCTCCGACACCAGAGTAAGTTTTGATTTTAGGGTGGTTCCTGGTTTCGCTTATGACGAAAAGTTTGAAGGAAAAACAGCCACAGCAAACCTGGAGTTTAAAGTAGGGCAATATTATGATAAAATGGAGAGAGAAGAAACTTCTAAAACTTTTAACTCCAAACAAAACAGTGACAAAGGATTAAAGAGATGAACCTAGTAGACAAGTATATGAAAGAATATAATTTGAAAGATCCGTGGGATGTTGTCGATCTTTTTGAGAAATTGATGGCGAACTATGCTGGCAGCAAATACGCTGTTTCTGTTGATAATTGTACAGATGCCATGTTCTTGTGCCTTAAATATCTAAAGTTCGAGGGAGAAATTACTTTACCCAAGAGAACATACGTGTCTGTGCCATGTACTGTTATCCACGCCGGATGTCAAGTAAAGTTCGAGGATATTGATTGGAGCGGTGCATACCAACTCAAACCCTCTCCAGTGTGGGACGGGGCAACTAGGATGAGAAAAGGAATGTACGAACCAGGCTCTTATTATTGTATCTCCTTTCACCGAAGAAAGCATATTCCGATTGGAAAGGGAGGTATGATCCTCACAGACGACAAGGAAGCATATGAGTGGTTCAAGGTTGCTCGATATGAGGGTCGTCATATGGAGAACATGTACAAGGATGATTATTTTGACATGATAGGGTGGAACATGTATATGCCACCAGAGCAAGCAGCAGAAGGTCTTGAATTATTTAAGAACATAAAAGATTGGAATGAAGATTTAGAATCATCCGGAGTTCACAAGGACTTATCCGAATTTCCTATTTATGAAAAGGCGAACAGATGATAGATGTTGTAATCCCTGCCCACAGGAAGGATGTAGACACTATTGATTTATGTATAGAGGGCATTAGAAAAAATGTTAAAAATGTCAATAGAGTAATTGTAGTATCTAAGGAAAAACTTACTGATAAAGCAGAATTTTATAATGAGAAAGATTTCCCATTTTCCATAGAGGATGTTGGAAATATAGTAGGATTTCATAACAAGACGTTTAATTATTACGGTGGACTGATACAGACCACGGCAGCTCTTGTGATCCCCGATTTATCCAGGGATGTTTTAATTTGTGATGCCGACACGATTTTTCTCAAAGAAACCGAGTTTGTAACAGAGGATGATGTTGCTTTGTTCAATGTTAGTTATGATGTGCCAAAGAATGTAAAGAATCATCCTTACATCGAGCATCTTTCAAAACTTATTCCAGGACTAACTAGAGAAACGGAATATTCCGGCATATGCCACCATATGTTAATACAGTCAGACATATTAAGAGATTTAGCAAAAAGAGTAGAAGAGATACACAATATGCCATTCTGGAAAGCAGATATATATGTTACCAGGCAAGAATATAACTGTATTCCAAAACCAAAACCAACTCACGATAAGCTGCCGCTTCTTTTTACGACTTACGAACTTTATTTTAATTATGCAATAAAATATTTCCCTGAACGTGTGGCCATACGACCTCAAAAAAGCATTCTTTCATATAAGGGGCGTATGGGGGTAGAAGGTGAGGTTCTACACAACATCGGTTCTAGAACTAACCTCTCGGGCAATGTACAAATTATACCCAAAGAAGAAGAGGCGGAATATAGTTTCTCTACCTTCGCCGAGGCATGTAGGCATATTTCTCCAAGGTGTGAGGAACTTGGTTGGGACGCTGTTACGTTTCAGAACCACACTAGAATTGGTACCGATGAGCATAAACGAGAATGTGATAGAGAGATACATGAAATTTGTAAAGGTAGTAAAAAATAACATTAAGCTTTTGGAAGAATTTTTAGATTCTTTAGATTCTGAAAAAACAAAGTTCAGGTATTATCAAAAAAGAGATCCAAGGCAAGCAATAAAGAATCACCTAGTAACGCTTCTTCTTACTTCAGAATCGGCAGTAGGATATGGTCATTTAGATGTTGAAGGTGATAGAGTGTGGCTAGGCATTTGTGTTTCTAGCAAACACCATAATAAAGGTTACGGAGCTTCAATTATGAAAGAACTTATTAACTCATATGATGGTACTATTTCCCTTACGGTTGACAAAGATAACCAGTCTGCTATAAATTTATATAACAAGTTCGGATTCTCGGTTGTCAGAGAAGAGGTAGATTACTGCCTCATGGAGAGAAGCAGATGATTCCAGTTTATGAACCACTCTACACATCTAGTCTCAAAAAGTATGTTACAGAAGCGGTTGACTCCTCCTGGATTTCTTCGATTGGAGTGTTTCTTGACAGAGCTGAGGAAAGGTTGAAATCTCTCTATGGAAGTAAATATGTTCTCCTCGTGAACAGCGGCACCGCCGCCACCCATTTGGTTTCCAGAAGTCTCTATAAGTTTATTAAAGACTACGACAGGATATTGATACCTAGTGCTTGCTATGTTGCCGCCTACAATTCACTGATTTATGACAATAAGTCTGGAATTAAAATTGAGTGTGTGGATTTGGACGAAGAGACTTGGAATATGAAACTGGACAGTGTTACGGACAAAGATGTGGTTTTTGCCGTTCACAATTTAGGCAACATCATCAACGTGCCTGAACTCATAAGAAAGACTGGATGTACGGTAGTAGAGGACAATTGTGAGGGATTGTTCGGTAAGTATGAAGACTTGCCATCTGGGTCGAAATCCATGTGCTCCTCCATGTCTTTTTATGGTAACAAGAACATTACTTGTGGCGAAGGCGGAGCTTTTGTTACGGATAATGAGGAGGTATATGAGTTTGCCAAAAAACTTAGAGGACAAGGACAGGGAAAAACAAGATTTATACACGAGGAACTTGGATACAACTATAGAATGACTAATATACAAGCGGCAATTTTACTAAGTCAATTAGAGTATTCTGATACAATATTTGAAGAAAAAAATAGAGTTTTTCAAAGATATATAAAAAATTTAAATTCTGTTGATAAAATAAGAATTCAAAAAGTAGAAGAAGGAACTGAACACTCCAACTGGATGTTCGGAGTTTGGTTTGACGATCTTGAGTCTTACGAAAGCGCGAGAGCGTATTTTAACTCCGAGGGGATCGATACAAGACCAATGTTTTACCCTTATACAGTTCACAAACATCTTAATTTGAGGGGAGAAACGAGAGTTTCTGAGATTGTAAATTCCAAGGTTGTGGTGTTTCCTTCGTTTCCTGGTTTGACTAATCAGCAAATTGATTATATTACAGAAAAGATTAAACAATTCAAGGATTCAAAATGCTCTTAATTTGTTATGGTACAAGACCTGAGTATATTAAAATGCTCCCGATCATACAAAACTGTAAGGATCGTCTTAAACACAAGACGCTTTTCACAGGCCAGCATCAGGATTTGGTGAAAACTCCATCGGACTTAGATTTGAAAATATCAAAAGGTAGGAACAGGTTAGATACTATCATGTCCTCTGTCATGAATTCTATTGATTTTGAGAAAGAGGGAATTACGTCGGTAATTGTTCAGGGTGATACTACCACCGCCCTTGCCGTTGCCATCACTGCCTTCCACAATAAGATACCAGTTATTCATCTTGAAGCAGGTCTGAGAACAGGTGACTTTGATAATCCATATCCGGAAGAAATGAACAGACAAATGATAGCCAGAATAGCAAGCTTACATTTGTGCCCCACCAACGAGTCGGCGGTCAATTTAGCCTCAGAAAGAGTTCTTGGTAGAGTATACACTGTAGGGAATACAGTTTTGGATAATTTAAGTGATGTTAAAACCTCTTATGACAACAAGGTTTTGGTTACTTTACACAGAAGAGAAAATCATGAAATTATGGATTCTTGGTTTCGTAGTCTAGAAAGTTTGGCACAAAAATATAAAGACTATGAGTTCCTTTTGCCAATTCATCCCAATCCAAAAGTGAAGAAGCATAAGAAAATACTAAAGAAAGTAAAGGTGGTAGAGCCACTATCACACAGTGACTTAATCGATTACATGAAAGACTGTAAAGTTGTGATTACAGACAGCGGCGGCATTCAAGAAGAGTCAGCCTATCTTAAGAAAAAGTCAATTGTGTGCCGTAAAACGACAGAAAGAGTTGAAGGAAAAGATATCTTTAGTTTTCTGTGTGGTGCTCCCGAACACCTCGAAGAACTATTTAATAATACTATAAATGACTATATAATCGAACTACCGTGTCCCTATGGCACCGGCAACAGTGGCAAAAAAATTGTGGACATATTGGTAGAAGATGATTGGAGAAAAGCATGAAAGTAAAAGTAATTGCTGAAATTGGTATTAACCACAACGGCTCTGTAGAGTTAGCTAAAAAGTTAATCGACGCCGCTGCCCTTTCCGGGTGTGATTATGTGAAGTTTCAAAAAAGAAACCCCGATGTTTGTGTTCCCGAGGAACAAAAAGGCAAAATGAGAAAAACTCCTTGGGGAGAAATGAAGTACATTGACTACAAAAAAAAGATAGAGTTTGAAAAGAAAGAGTACGACGAGATTTTTAAATACTGTGGCGACAAGGGCATAGGTTGCTTTGCCTCCGTGTGGGATAACGACTCTGTAGATTTTATGAAGCAATATGGCGATATCACAAAAATCCCATCCGCTCTTATTACAGATTTAGATTTGTGTAAGAAATCAAGAAAAGAATTTGATAAACTGATCATATCTACTGGTATGAGTGAAGAGAAGGAAATATATGATTGTATACACTCCTGCTCACCCGACGTGATTATGCACACTAATTCAACTTACCCCTCCCCAGTTGAAGAACTGAACTTGTCGTACATTAATTGGCTAAAAGACAATTGGTCAGCGGAAGTTGGATACAGTGGTCACGAGTACGGGTTGGTTACAACTTTTGCAGCAGTCGCTATGGGATGTACTTGGATCGAGCGACACTTGACACTCGACAGAACTATGTGGGGCAGTGATCATTTGGCGTCCGTCGAACCTCAAGGGTTTATGAAACTTGTTAAAGGAATTAGAGACATTGAGAAATCGATTGGAAATGGTGGTCCACGAGTTTGTTTGGGCGGAGAACTAGATAAAAGAAGGAGCTTGAGAAAGTGATAGTGTTTGTTGATATAGACGAAACAATCTGCCGACACGAAGAGGGCGATCCGTCAAAAGCAAGAGATTACAATCGAGCAATACCGATAGTCGAAAACATTGAAAAAGTTAATGCCATGTATGACAACGGCGACACGGTGGTTTATTGGACTGCCCGTGGAGCAAAGACCGGTTTCGATTGGTCGGGTTTAACATCCCAACAACTCCAAGCCTGGGGTTGTAAATATCATGAACTTAGGTTGGACAAGCCGTATTTTGATTTGTTCATTGATGACAAGGTGCTGAACACTAGGGATTGGGAGTGATTATTTTAATACCAGCGAGGAGAAACTCAAAAGGATTTCCATTTAAAAATAGGAAACTTTTTGAATTTACTGTCAACAAGATTCCTCAAGAATTAAGGAAAAAAGTTTTTGTCTATACTGACGATGAAGTGTTGATGGAAAAGAGCAAAGAAGAGAAATTAAATTATGTTGAGAGACAAGAGTCTCTAGACGAAGAAACTACAAAAGAAATGGTCCGTTCATTTACAGCAAAAATAAAGTCTAAGTCGGAAGATGTTATCATGCTTTACCTCACTTATCCCAATAGAAAGTGGAAAGATGTGGAGAGGGCGATAGAAACATACCGCTCAGAAGGCGCTCGCTCCCTCCTGGGGAAGAAAAAAGTAGAAAGCCACCCTTACCTCTGTATGTACGATATGGGGGAGAACAAAGGCACTCAAGTCGTCAAGCATGACTTAAGCAGAAGACAGGACTATCCGAATTGCTTTGAAATCTCCCACCAGATTTGTATATTTAATCTGGATGAGGTTGACAAGTTGAATAATAATTTGTATAATGAGGATACATATTTTTATCCAGTCGAGGATGTCCTTGACGTGGACTATGAAATAGACTTAAAAGGAGTAAGTAATGATGCTAAGTAAACTCTGGTTATTTGTAAAACACTATTGGTATATCCCTCTGGTGCTCGTTCTCTTGTTGTGCGCTTTCGTTTTATATCGTTCTAAGATATCAACCCTGCTTGATGTTATAACTTCTGCCAGAACAGAACACAAAAAGTCATTAGAGAAACTAGAAAAAGTCTCGGACAATCGAGTTGACAAAGAGCGTAAAGCCACTGACAAACATATCGATAAAATGGCAACTGTAGAGATTTCGAAGCAACGAGAAATAGAGGCAGTCTTGACAAAAATTGAAGAAAGAGAGGACGAACTTCAAGAGAATATCGACGAGATTGCTCGCCAACTGAAAGAGGAGTTTGGGAACAAATGAAAAAAATAACAGCTATACTTACTATTTTCTTTTTCTCGTCCCTTTCTTTGGCGGATGAATCAAAGATAGAAGTAATTAATAAGGGAACACCTGCCCCGTACACAGGTATTCTTATTGATTCTAAAACAGGGGCGAAGATAATTGCAGAGAAAGAGTTTGCCAAAGATAGATGCCAGGTCGAAGTGGACTATGAGAAGGAGAAAACAATCTCCAAGTGTGAACTCGAAAACTCACGACAACTTGCCGACACAACCTACGAACTCGAAAAGACGAAAGTTCTCCTCGAAACTATGGAGAAGGAGAACGAACGTCTCGTCAAAGTCGTTGACGAAGAGAGCGAAGACTATTCTTCTTTTTGGTTCGCTGGTGGT
>MDSZ01228203.1_pt1 | contig 19532 bp, 19 predicted proteins | sample 811201 | NCBI WGS metagenome assembly MDSZ01 (sample SAMN05326647, study PRJNA326480) | marine metagenome | isolation source: seawater | place: Indian Ocean: North | collected 2010 | reverse complement strand
TTGATAACTCTGTTAAGTTTATATTTCCTCTTGACATAATCAATGTCTAAACCAGGCTTATAATTATTTGTAGAAATTTTATCTATCATTTATTCATTTATCGGATATGAGCCAAGTGTTTTAAAAAATACGCTATTTTTATTCATCTGAGTCAAGGCTTTAGCCACCTTGTCTTCATCTTGATGTCCTTCAATATCAATAACAAACATATACTCCCAATTATTAATCTTTGTGGGAATTGACTCAATTTTAGTCATGGTTATTTTTTTATCAGCAAGAGGTTTGAGTAATTTTGACAGCGAACCCGACTTATTAGGTATAGATGCTAATATGGATGTTTTGTCATTACCGCTAGATGCTATTTTATTTTTCCCTATCACTATAAAACGTGTAGTGTTGCCTTTGTAATCATTTATATTTTTCTTCAATAAAGGGATTTGATAAAATAACGAACTATATTCACTTGCAATTGCAGCAGAATGTTTTACTTTATTTATTTTTTTTACTGCTGCTGAATTACTGGTAGCACTAACTCTTTTAACATTAGGGAGATTTTTCTCAAGCCACTGATCACATTGTAAAAAAGATTGATCATGTGCATACAGTGTCTTAATAGATTTAAATGTTTTAGCTTTTGACAGCAAACAATGCTGTATCTTCAAATTAACCTCACCACAGATAGAGAGTTTAGAAGAAATTAGATTATCCAAGGTTTGTTTAATACTTCCTTGTGAAGAATTTTCTATTGGAACAATTCCATAGTGATAGTTAGAAGCCTCTACTTCATTGAAAATTTCTTTAATTGATGATTCAAAAGAGGTTTTAACTGATGAACCAAAATATCTTATTAGTGCCAAATTACTATATGACATCTCCGGTCCTAGGCAACCTACTTTTAGCTGTGTTTCTAGAGATAAGCAAGCAGACATAACTTCTCGGAAAACAATATATAAATGTTTTTCTGAGAGAGGTCCATTATTAAGCGAATTAATCTTTCTCAGAATTTGTGCCTCTCTTTCAGGTTTGAAAATACTTTCATCGCCCAATCTTTCCTTCTCAACTTTTATATTTTGAGCTAATTTTGCCCTATCATTAAGAAGATCTATGATCTTTTTATCAATTTTATCAATTGATTCTCGAATCTGTCTGAATCGTCTAACCATTATTAACAATTGTCTCCGTTGAAACTGCCACTACTTTTTCATCATCCTGTAAAACTTGCACCCTTACACCCTGAGTGTTTCTATTTATTATAGGCATATCATTAACAGAAATCTTAATGGTTTTACCTCTGTTAGTTATCATTATGATGTTATCGTCAGCCATAACATTTACCGCGCCCACTACTCTCCCATTTCTCTTTGTTGTCTTTATAGATATAACGCCAACACCTCCTCGTTTCTGGACATTATAATTATCAATGGATACTCTATTTCCGTAACCGTTTTCTGTAACAGTTATTATTTCACCATCATTTGGTTTCAACAATGAGACAAGTGAGCAATTACTCGTTAACTGCATACCTTTAACTCCAAGCGTCCCTCTAAATCTTTCCCTGACATCTTGTTCAGAAAATCTGATTGCTTTTCCATTATCTGCGACAAGCATAAGTTGTTGATTGGGTGAGGTATAATGAGCGCCTAGTAATTCATCACCAGGCTTGAGTACTATAGCTTTGAGACCTGTTGACCTAATTTTTTTAAATAATGTCACAGGAATTTTATTAATCATACCCATCTTAGTTGACATAAATAAGTATCCGTTGTCATCAACGTTATTGAGCACAACAAATGTACTTATCGATTCGTCTGAGGAAAGTGGTATTACATTATTAATTGGTCTCCCACGAGCTTGTCTACTTGGATCAGGAATATCAAAAGCCCTAATAGCGTATACTTTACCGAGCGTAGAAAAACATAGAATGGTGTCGTGTGTATGTGCTTGACAAATTAATTTTGTTTCATCGCCATCTTTGAATTTTGTAGCATTTACTCCTCGGCCACCTCTTTTTTGACTCTTAAAGTCATCTGATGGTAGTCTTTTAACATAGTCAGCCTTGGTCAGTACTACAACAACTTTCTCTTTTTTAATTAAATCTTCTTTTCTCAATTCTCCTTCATCAGCTGATACAATAGATCTTCTTGGTTCACCATAATTTTCTTTGACATCATTCAGTTCTTGTATCATAACCTTATCAAGTTCATTAGGATTTGTGAGAATCTTGATATATTTTTGTATGGCTCTAATTTCATTCTCATAATCGGAAAATATCTTTTCTTGCTCCATATTTGTAAGTTTTTGTAATCTTAGTTCTAGAATTGCTTGTGCTTGCTGAGCTGACAGTTTATATTTGCCATCTACTAAGCCCTGAGCTGAATCATGTTTGAAGAAATCTTTAGTTTCTTTATCTACTACACCAATATATTTTTCAATGGTATTAAAATCCCATGATTCGGACATTAGTGATGTTTTTGCCTCAGTTGTATTTTTTGCTTCTTTGATAAGTTTAATAATGTGATCAACATTTATAAGAGCAACACCAAGACCCTCTAGTATATGTGCTTTATTTTTCGATTTATGCAGCTCATAAAGTGTTCTTTTGGTAATAATCTCTCTACGGTGAGCAACGAACTCTTTTACAATATCACCGAAACCAAGTGTTTTAGGTTCACCATTGACTAAACAAACCATATTCACAGAATAAGAAATTTGTGCGTTAGTGTGTTTATATAATGATCCTAAAACTACTTCATGCTGCTCTCCTCTCTTTAATTCGATTACAAGACGCATTCCATCTTTATCTGACTCATCACGCAAATTACTTATTTCATTGATTTTTTTATCTCTTACCAGCTGGGCTATATTTTCAATTAACTTAGCTTTATTCACTTGATAAGGTAACTCAGTGAATACTATAGATGTTTTATCATTGTCTTTACTTTCTATCATATGCTTTGCTCTTATTTTAAAAGAGCCCCTGCCATTAGTTAGAGCATCTTTGATCCCCCCATCATCTTTAATTTCTCCATACGTTGGAAAATCTGGACCACGTAAACCGCTTTTATCAATAAGTTTTTGTAGATTGTCTTTATCTGCAAGACTAGGTTCTTGAATTATAGCAATAGTAGCATCTATAACTTCATTTAAGTTATGTGGCGGAATATTAGTTGCCATTCCCACTGCAATTCCAGTCGATCCGTTAATAAGTAGATTTGGCAACCTTGTAGGTAACACACTTGGCTCCATTTCTGATCCGTCATAGTTAGGATTAAAGTCAACTGTCTCTTTATCGATGTCATGTAGTAACTCTTGTGAGAGCTTTGACATTCTTACTTCTGTGTATCTCATAGCAGCTGGTGCATCGCCATCTATCGACCCGAAATTACCCTGGCCGTCAATGAGGGGGTGTCTCATTGAGAAGGGTTGTGCTAATCTAACAATGGTATCATACACTGCTGAATCACCATGTGGATGATATTTGCCTATGACATCACCTACAATTCGTGCTGATTTTTTATAAGACTTGTTCCAAATATTATTTAATTCATACATGGAATAGAGAACTCGTCTATGAACTGGTTTTAGGCCATCTCTTACATCAGGAAGTGCTCTTCCAACAATTACACTCATCGCATAATCAAGATATGATTGCCTCATTTCTTGTTCAAAACGAATTTGTCTGTTATCTGACATATACTGCTTAGAGTCCCTATAAAGATATTTAAGATAATTTTAACATAAAGCAGTCATAGACACGACTAAAATTATAAAACCTAAAAAAAACGTATATTATGACCTTCAGTAATACTATCGTTTTTATGACTATATTTTATAATAAGTCGTATAATCGTAGTATGACAAAAGTTGACCAAATTATTACCCCCAAATGGGTGCTAACATCAGAGGAAGATAAGCCACAAAAAAACTTATCTATTGTTTTGAGTGGCAACAGAATTCATGATATTGAGAATAGTGGTGATATTCTAAAAAAATATAAGACAGAAAAGCACATAAAACTACCGAATCATATTTTATTACCTGGATTAATTAATCCTTATTCACAATTGAGTCAACAACTAGCGACTGAGATAAAAAAGAAATACGCAGAAAGGAATTCTGCTGGCAAAAGAGGGAAATTCACGTTTGATAGTTGTTTGAATATTGCTGCAAAATTAACGGCCATAAAACTTATCAAATCTGGGACAACATCATATTCAAATATATCTTATTATCCTGACATTTTTATTAAGACATTTAGTCAAACAGGAATCAAGTTATTCTGTGGCTTACCAATTTTATATAATAAAAATCCATGGTCTGAAAATGAAATAGATTGTTTTAAAAAAAATCTTGCTATTTATGATGAATATAAGTCTTATCCAAATACTAAAATGTTTTTTTGCTTGTTTAAATCTGAGCCAGTTTCGCAATCTATGCTTGATAAAATAGCCAATGTTGCTAATGAACTCGAGCTACCTCTTATGCTCGTAAATAATTCAACTGAATCATCAAAAAAAACTAGACACATATTCGAGTCCTTAATTGAATTAAATTTGATAAATAAGAATTTTACTTGTATCGATTTTTCACTTGATAGTTTTGTATCAAACTTAATTGAGAAATATGATATCAACCTTGTTTTATCAGATTTACCAGAAAAATTATTCAGTATTAAAAGAAGAAGAAATAACATATCTACATTCATAGAAAACTATGTCCTTAACAGAGATATGAGTCTAATAAGGAATATCGAGCAAATTTACTTACGTAATAAATATAAGTCAACTATATCGAAAACATCAAATATATTATTTAAAATAATAAATAAAAATGCTGCGAAAGTTATTTGTAATGAAGATAACTCAGCAGAATTAGAAATTAATAAGAATGCTGACATGATTTCTATTGATATTGATAGGTCTGACATAATAGAGGATGACGTAATGAAATTACACTTTTTTAATACAAATGAACGCAACATGATTGATAATGTTTGGATCGCAGGTAAACATGTATATAAAAATAGAAAATTAGTTACAATCAATGAACATATTCTGTATGATGAAATTGAACATTTTAATGGATATAGGTAAATGTCAGCGAATAAAACTGAAATTGAAAATTTTGATAAGTATGCATATGAGTGGTGGAATAAGAGAGGGCCATACAAACTTTTACATAATCTAACACCAATTCGTTCAAAATATATTCAGGAACAAATTGATATAACTAACAAAAAGGTTTTAGACATTGGTTGCGGTGGTGGGTTACTAAGTGAAGCGCTTCATGAAGCAGGAGCAGATGTTTATGGAATTGATGCATCAGAAAAAACGATTGAGATTGCAAAAAATCATGCCAAAGAGAAAAATTTAAATATTACCTATATTTGTAATAGTTTTAGTGATTTTGTAAAAGAAAATAATCAAAAATTTGATCATGTTGTATGCTTTGAGATGATAGAACATGTCGATAATCAAGATCAGTTAATTTATGATATTGGATCCTTATTACATAAAGAATCAAAAGTATTTTTCTCCACTATAAATAGAAATTTAGTATCATTTATATTTGCTAAAGTGCTCGCTGAATATGTATTTAATATGGTGCCAAAGAATACGCATACCTATGAAAAATTTATTAAGCCCTCTGAGTTGAACAGAATACTCAAGAAAAATGCTCTTAAAACTACAGATATTACTGGGATTAAATTTAATCCTATCACCCAAGGTTTCTCACTCTCAGAATTTAATAAAATTAATTATTTTCTAACTGCTTCAAAAGTATAAAATGCCGATAAACACAGTATTATTTGATCTTGATGGTACGCTAGCAGACACGTCGACTGATATGTGCAATGCACTGAATGTGATACTAAATAAAAGAGGATTAAAGACTGTTGAATGTAAGGATCTAAAATATCATATTTCCAGAGGTGCTGTAGGTATAATAAAATATGCATCTGAGGTTAATGGCAGGTCTATAGATTCCTCGATGATACGATCTGACTTTCTAGAAGAATATTCAAAGAATTGTTTTGTTGAGACTAAATTAGTACAAGGCATGAGTGACTTACTCGACTCACTAGAAAAAAATGGTTTAAGGTGGGGCATTGTTACCAATAAACATTCTAAATACGTTAATAAGATAGTTGATGGTCTTGATTTAAGTGACAGATTATCGTGCTTAGTAACTGGTAACATGGTAAAAGAAGCTAAGCCTGCACCAGATTCACTTATTCAAGCTATGTGTATATTAGAAGAGGAGCCAAGTAACATAGTCTATGTAGGTGATGATGAAAGAGATATTATAGCAGGTAAAGCAGCTGGTGTTAGTACTGTTGTAGCAAACTTTGGCTTCATACAAGATAGTTCTGTAATCAATACATGGAATGCTGATAATATTATTATAGAGCCATTAGAACTAACGAGTATTATAAATTAACTTTTTTATCATAAATGTAAACGAAAGTCCCTTTGTCAACTGAATCGAATAATTCTATGACATCTCTGTTTCTCATTCTTATACATCCATAGGAAGCAACTTGACCAATTAGCTCCTCATGAGCAGTTCCATGAATATAAATAAATCTTTTATAAGTATCTATATTATCACCTAGATTAATACCTTCCTCACAACCCTTCAGCCATAGAATTCTAGATGTGATTAAATCATCAAATTCTTCAAAATGTTTATTTTTAAAATTTTTAAATTCTGGCTTTGACAAATCTTCAATTGTGATTCCCCCTTCTACAATTTTCCTTCCTTTGAAAATAGTATTCATTGGCTTATTTTCTCCAATTTTATCATTTATTCTATGCAAGCCAAGGGGAGTCTGATAAGAATTACTTAAATTACCAGTACCAAATTTTGATGATGATATATCATAGGAATTTATCTTCTTCAAATCGATAATTAATGTCAGTTGTTGATTATTTAGATTAATTAGCAAAAATTTATTTTTATTATGTTTTGGGTATTTGTTCTCGATTAATTTTTTAACTAAATGAACTTCTTCCGATATATCAAGCATCATTAATATACCATAACATCATCACTAAGATCGGTAGATTCGTATTTTTTCTTAGCCGAGTCGTTTCTTAAATGATCAAGCTCTTCTAAATACTCTTCTGTCACATTACCGGTTACATATTTGCCATCGAAACATGAAGAGTCAAATTTCTGTGTATTTGTTTTTGTGTCTTTTACTGCTTCAATCAAATCCTTGAGATCTTGATAAATTAATTTGTCAGCATTAATCAATTTTTTTATTTCCTCAACACCTCTTCCACCAGCTACAAATTCATGACTAGCAGGCATATCAATCCCATAAACATTTGGGTATTTGATTGGTGGAGCTGCAGATGCCATATAGACTCTCTTTGCACCAGCATCTCGTGCCATCTCAATAATTTGCTTTGATGTCGTTCCTCTTACGATTGAATCATCTACCAATAGTACATTCTTATCGCTAAATTCTGTAGTAATTGCATTTAACTTCCTCTTTACTGATTTTATTCGCTGGTTTTGTTCAGGCATGATAAACGTTCTCCCTATGTATCTGTTTTTTATGAAGCCTTCTCGATAAGGGACTCCAAGAGATATGGCTAGTTCAAGGGCAGAAATCCTACTGGTATCTGGTATGGGAATTACTACATCAATATCATGATCTTTCCAATCCTTTCTAATTTTATCTGCTAATTTTTGGCCCATCTTCATTCTAGCTTTATAAACAGATATCCCATCAATAATTGTATCTGGTCTTGCAAAGTAGACATATTCAAATATACATGGTGTTAGATTAGTCTTATCTGAACACATTCTTGAATGTATTTTTCCAGTCATATCAACATAAATTGCCTCACCTGGTAAAATATCTCTCTCAAGTTTGAAGCCAGCAGTATCTAGTGCAACAGACTCAGATGCTATCATTGTTTCTGTTTTGCCATCTTTAGTTCTTGTCCCATAACACAATGGTCTAATCCCATTAGGATCTCTAAATGCAACAATACCTCGTTCTGAAATTAGGGAAACTACAGAGTAGGCTCCTTTTACCCTCCGATGTACGCCTGCTACAGCATAAAAAACATCGTCAGGTGTAAAACTTTCTTTGCTATGTAGTTGAAGTTCGTGTGCGAATATATTTAGTAAAATTTCGGAATCAGATCTTGTATTGATATGACGTAAATCCTCGCTGAAGAGGTTATCTTTGAGTGTACTGGAGTTAATCAAGTTACCATTATGTGCTAGTCCAATCCCATAGGGAGAATTAACATAGAATGGTTGTGCCTCGGCTGAACTCTCAGCATAACCAGCTGTGGGATATCTCACATGACCTATTCCTGTTGAGCCACGTAATCTTTCAATATGTTTTTTTTCGAAACCATCTCTGACTAAACCGAGTGATTTACGGAGTAATATCTTACCACCATCGTTGGTTAGAATTCCTGATGCATCTTGACCTCTATGCTGCAGTACTGTTAATGCTTCATAGATATCATGTACAACTGCACTTTTGCCATATACTGCTACGATTCCACACATTACTATATACTAAGCCCCATTTCGTCAAATAATGAACTTGTATCGCTAAGATATTCGTTGATTATACCATCAAAAAAAGATATGTATTGTGATTCTTGAAAGAATATGTTCTCCCTAAAATCAGTTAAATCCAAAATAAATATAGTAATTATTATGAAAACTGACCCTTTTAGTAAACCAAAAACTAACCCAAAAACTCGATTAAAAACACCTAAACCAAAGAGGCCTATCATTTTTGATAGTAAAAATCCAAGTATTGCGGACACTATAAAAGTGGAGAAGAAAATTAAAATAAATGCAAGAATTCTTGAAATGTGCGGGTTATTAAGATGTTCATTAATAATGTTAGTAGGTACGTGAAAATAATTTGCTGACACATATATCGCAACTGCCCAACAAATAAAAGAAATGAGTTCAGTTATGAAACCTCTGACTAAACCGTATAATCCCCAAAATAATAAAAAACATGAAATGATTATATCTGTTTCAATCACTTTTCAACTATCTCCTGAATAGTTATATTTAAGGATGTAATTTTTTTAATTTTAGTCTGCAAGTCTAAGGCAATTTGTTTATCGAGAAAAGGCCCTATGGCATCTCTTTGGATATTATCTATCTCTGATTTAACTTTAATCGTATCTTTTAGTCCCAATTTGTCAATCAAATAACTAATTTGAGATTTATCATTAGATTGTATTAATAGAACCCACGATCGTCTTAATGACTTTTTTTCTTTAATATTCGGAATTTGCTGAATGTCATAAACAATCTTTTCAGTATTGATATCCCTACTAACAGGAATCTCAAGAGAATAAGTAATTTTGCCCATATTTTTGAAATATAGCGTGATTGTCTCATAAAATAAATAAACAGGAATGACTACAAACACAAACAAAATGTAAATAGATTTTTTATTCATTCAGTATTTTTTTCTCAGTATGTTTTTGATAATTCATAAATTCTGATACTGTATAAAATGATCCGTATATTATCAATCTATCATTAAGATATAATGTACTATATGCTGCTTCGAATGCGCTATTCATGTTTTCGAAACAATCAATCTTATCATCACCTATAAGACTTATTACTCTCTCTTTAATTTCTGATGAATTCATTCCTCTCTCACTATCCACGGTCCCAATAAACCATTTTTCAATAATCGGTGCTAAGGGTCTAATTAGTGAATAGGCATCTTTATCATTAAGGAGGCCTATAACAGCATAGGTTTTCTTTTTATCTTCTCTATTCAAATTATCAAAGAGCTTGATAGCAGAGTCTTCATTATGAGCAACATCAGTAATTATCTCAGGATGTTTGCTGCATTTCTGATATCTACCCATCAGAGATACATTTTTCAATCCAACATTCAGAAAAGACTCATATTTCAAGATATTTTTGTCTATTATTTCAATAGCTTGTAAAGCAGCCGAAGCATGATTATATTGAAAGTCACCTGTTAAAGGCATAAGTGGAAGTTTAAGTTGTGTACCATGCATTCCTCTCCACTCCCAGTAATTATTATAAATATTATGTGAAAAATGATTGTGTCCAAAAATAAACGAAATATTATTTGATTGTGCGGTTGATAATAATGTAGCCGGTGGGTTAGACCCAGCAAATATAGAATAACAAAACGGTCTCATTACGCCTGCCTTCTCATTTGCTATACTATCAATAGTAGATCCTAAAAACTCTGTATGATCTATGCCAATAGAAGTAATAATAGACAGATCAGAATCAATTATGTTTGTCGCATCTAATCTACCTCCTAACCCTACTTCTAGCAGAGCAAAGTCAAGGTTCTGTTTACTGAATATGTAAAATGCTGCAAGTGTTGCAAATTCAAAATAAGTTAAGGTTGTATTTCCTCTAGCAGTATCAATGACTTTAAAAGCATCTATCAATGATTCATCATCAATTTGTTGCTTCGATATTTTTATTCTTTCGTTGTATCTAAGGATATGTGGCGACGTGAATGACCCAACTTTAAATTTAGATTCATGTAGAAGGCTTTCAAGAATAGCAACAGTGGACCCTTTACCATTAGTCCCTGCAATAATAATAGTTTTTTTTGCTATTTTCTTTATATTAAGCTTATTGTAGACAGATTTGATTCTTTCAATTTTAAAGTCAATGTTTTTTGGATGAAGGTCCTGTTGCCAATCTAGCCATTCATCGAGCGATTTAAATTGGTTTGTCATTTTGTGTGTTACTCATTAAAGAAATTATAATACTTGATATTTTATCTTTCTGCTCATTTCTATTAAGAATAAAATCAATCGCGCCGTGATCTTGAAGAAATTCACTTCTTTGGAAACCACTCGGTAGTTTCTCTCCCACTGTTTGTTCTATTACTCTAGGTCCTGCAAAACCTATAAGCGCATTTGGTTCTGCAATGTTAATATCACCGAGCATTGCTAGACTAGCAGAAACTCCGCCCATCGTTGGATCTGTCATGACAGAGATATAAGGTAGCCTATTCTCCGATAATTTATTCAGTGATGAACTTGTTTTTGCCATCTGAAATAAAGAGAAGAGTGATTCTTGCATTCTAGCGCCACCACTTGCAGAAAAACACAACAGAGCTGCAGAAGTATCTAAACATCTGTCTATAGCCTTAGAGAATTTTTCGCCAACAACAGATCCCATTGACCCACCGAAAAAAGAATATTCAAAGAAACAGGCAATTACCGGCACTTTATTAACTCTGCCCTCATAAACAATTAGTGCATCAATCTCACCAGTTTTTTTTTGAGTTGATGAAAGTTTGTCTTTATATTTTTCTTTGTCTTTAAAGCCAAGCACGTCTACAGGCTTTATGTCTGTGAGTATTTCATGTTTATCATCTTTATCCAAGATAACATCTGCCCTTTTTCTAGCAGATATTCTCCCATGATGATTACACTTTGGGCAAACATTAAGATTCTTCTCAAATTCTGCACGATAGATAACCGTTTCACAACTTGCGCATTTATGCCAAAGTCCCTCTGGGACAGATGCTTTGTTCTCCTTACTTGCACGAATCCTCGATGGTAATATTTTGTCAAGCCAGCTCATTTGTTTACTATCGATGTTTTAATTTTTTTTGCATATTTATTGATATTATCAACCATTCTCTGTTTATTATGAAGATTTTCTTCAATTATTTTTACAAATGAACTTCCAATAATAATACCATCAGATAATTGCGAAATCTTTTTAGCAGTTTGCCTATCTTTTATCCCAAAACCAACCGCTATCGGAAGATTATTTTTATTAATCTTTTTAATCATATTAATATTCTGCTTTATAGATCTGATGTTAGAAATTCTAGAACCAGTTATACCTTTAAGTGAAACATAATATAAATAACCTTTGGAAGCGTCGATAATAGTTTGTAATCTAGACTTACTTGTAGTGGGTGAAGCAAGATGAATATTACAAATATTGTTCTCTTGTAGTATTGATGATAACTCTGATGATTCCTCTGGTGGTGAATCAACGATAAGTACACCATCAACTCCCGACTTTACAGCAATCTTTGAGAATTTGCTATATCCTATATTTTCTATTGGATTCAAATAACCCATTAATACTAGTGGCGTTGTTTTATTTTTGTCTCTAAATTTTCTACAAACACTAAAGACATCATCTAAACTTGTGTTTTTTTTTAGAGATCTTTCGATTGATTTCTGTATTACAGGGCCATCTGCAATTGGATCCGTAAAAGGCACGCCTAACTCAATTAGATCAACGCCAGAGTTGACAAGAGTATTCATTATCTTGATGGTTGTATTTACATCAGGATCACCACATACTACGTATGCAATGAATACTTTTTTTTTATTATTTCTAAAAGTTTTCTGAATCCTATTCATAGAGTCATTTGGGTCATTTTTGCAATAGTGTCTATATCTTTATCTCCTCTTCCAGATAAATTAATCAAAATATTTTTATTTTTACGTTTTTTTGCAATCTTAAATGCGTACGCAAGAGCATGTGCTGTTTCTAACGCTGGTATAATTCCTTCTTTTTCAGTTAGATAATAAAATGCCTTTAAAGCCTCTTTGTCAGTTACGGAAACGTATTGTACACGCTTATTATCTTTGAGCCAAGAGTGCTCTGGACCCACGCCAGGATAATCTAATCCAGCGGAAATAGAATGTGTAGATTGAATTTGACCATTTTCATCTTCCATAATATATGTTCTATTCCCGTGAAGAACGCCAGGTTTTCCTTTATTAAGCGGAGCAGCATGTTTGCCTGTTGAAAGACCATATCCGCCAGCTTCAACTCCAATGATTTCAACATTATCGTTTAGAAAAGGATGAAACAATCCAATAGCATTTGATCCGCCTCCTACGCATGCAACTAAGATATCAGCTTTTTTTCTATAGATGGATGTCATCTGTTTTTTTGACTCGTGTCCTATAATAGACTGGAAATCCCTAACAATCATCGGGTATGGGTGCGGACCGGCAACAGAGCCAATTATGTAATGTGTATTATCAACATTAGAAACCCAGTCTCTTAAAGCCTCATTGAGTGCATCTTTGAGTGTTTTAGATCCTGATGTAACAGGAATTACATCTGCACCAAGTAGCTTCATTCGATATACATTTATTTTCTGTCTTTCAATATCCTCTTCGCCCATATATACAACACACTTGATATTATATTTTGCACATGCTGTTGCAGTTGCAACTCCATGTTGTCCAGCGCCTGTCTCCGCGATTACTCTAGTTTTTTTCATAGCTTTTGCTAAAAGTACCTGGCCCATGGCATTATTAATTTTATGAGCACCCGTGTGATTTAAATCTTCCCTTTTCAAGTAGATATGAGATGATCCCAATTCTTTACTTATTCTAGACGCATAATAGATTGGAGTGGGGCGACCAACATACATAGTCAATTCCTTCGTAAGCATTTGTCTGAATTTAGCTGATTTAGCAATTGTAGTATAAGCTTTTAATAATTCTTTGAGGGGGTACATCAATGTTTCAGAAACGAACATACCCCCGTATTCATCAAAATGACCATCTTTATTTGGTAATTTAGGTAAATTAATTTTCTTCATTATCTAACTATCATATGTCCTTACAATATTTACAAAATGTTGCATTTTTTCATGATTTTTTTCACCAATATCACGCTCTATACCACTACTAACATCTAGACCCATGGGTTTGTATGTTAACAATAAATCATTGATGTTATCAAGATTTAATCCACCAGCTACTAGGTATTTCTTTGTTTCGATGATTTCTTGTAAAAATTGATCATTGGTTAATCTAGACCAGTCAAATCTAATGCCTGTGCCACCTTTATTATTAGATATCTGAGTGTCAAACAGTATCATTGATGCGCTTTTAATTAACATTTTATCAGTGATAATTTGTTCTGAACCAATATGTATCGTCTTAATGAAAGGGGTATTAAAAGAGTTGCAGTAATCATAGCTCTCTGAGCCATGGAATTGCAGATAATCAAACCTCAAAATGCTATTAACTTCATTTACGTATTCAACTGATTGATCCATAAATACGCCTACAAGTGGTTTAGTGATTTTAAGAGATACTATTTCTCTTAATATGTCTTTGGTTATAAATCTCGGGCTTTTCGGGGTAAATATTAATCCTAGAAGATCTATATCAAGAGAGTCTGCATATACTAAGTCATCAATTTTTTTTAATCCACAAAATTTAATGCAAGTTTTACTCATATATCTATTTTAACATGTTTGATTATATTTAAATATCTAGATAGAGATGCTAAATTTATCTTTCAGATTTATGTTATACTTATGAGGGTATCTTATTTTTAAAAGATATAAACCATTTGGAGGAACACTCAATCCTATCTTTCTCCTATCACAATCTTGGATAAGATGGTTTACATCTTTCAACGCTATCTCACCAGTGCCTATGTCAATTAAGAAGCCTACAATATTTCTCACCATATGATACAAGAAACTGTTCGCAGTAATATCTACAATAAGAATATGTTTTTTTAATTTGATTGAAATTGCTTTAATATTTTTTACTGGTGATGGAGAAACACAACCTGATCCACGGAATGTACTAAAATCTCTCTGACATTTTAAGTACTTAAAAGATTTTTCAATCTTTGAGAGATCAATTTTTTTATTAATATGAAAAAAATTATCTTTAAATGAAACTAACTGATTTGGTCTGTTGATAATCAAATATCTGTAAGTACGATCCAAAACGCTGAATCTTGCATGAAATTCATCATCAACACTAAAAATATCTTTTACTAAAATATCATCTGGCAAAAAACTATTAATTCCCCTTACCCAATTCAACTTAGTACGTCTTCTATTTGTATCAAAGTGAACAATTTGCATGAATGCATGCACACCTGTATCAGTTCTGCCGCCGCAAGCAGTCTTAACATTGTGATTTGCTATTTTTGATATTGCTCTATCGACGTGAAACTGTATCGTTTTTTCTTTATGATGTTTTTGGATCTGCCAACCGAAATAATTGGTTCCTTTATATTCTACACACAGCGCTAATCTCATTTCCTCAACTGTAAAAATAAAATTTTGGCCTCATGTTTCTCATGTTCTGTACCTGTCTGTACTACTTTTTTAATAATGCTCTCAGCCTTTTGATTTTCGTTGGCTTCTATGTAGGTTCTTGCTAAATCTAGAGGTGAGATATCATCAGAAGATATATCCAATTCCTCATTATCATGATTGTCATCGTCATTTATATTTGGTGTTGATGATGATTGATTTGATGAGTTCCACTCAGGTGTTAAATCATCTTCTTTTGGCTGATCGTATTCATTTATGTTTGCTGTTTCTGTGTCATTTGAGTCAAACATAAGCATAACTTCTCTTCTAAGTTTTTTACTCCGTAATTCAGTAGATTTAAGGCTATCAGTAGTTTTTTTTATATCTTCTAAAAGATTGATAATAGTAGAGGCATCTGAACGCAAGTTCTCCATTAAATTAACATTTAAATCAACATTAGAGCTACTGTTATCTGTCACGATCTCTCCTTTTATCCTTGCTAATTTTTGGTTAATAAATTTTACTTCATTTGATAATGTTCTAAATTTCTCACTTATTACACCAATAATAAAAATAGTACCTATAACATACCATATATTTAGCCTCTCCCATGGGAGTGATGCTACATAAGTATATATTCCAAGTAATGATGCATCAAAAGCGTCTAAGTATGATTTTATCTCGAAATTTTCTATAAAAGTCTTTAAGTTAGTTATAAAAGCTAAAATATATGGGTTTGCTTTTATTAGATCATGTATAGCAATCAGGCTCGGTAAAATAGTTGATGGCACAATGTTGTTTACCTCTAACCCTAAAACAATCAAAAGCAACACAAAAAATATTAAGATGACTTGTCTCATAGATAATTTTCCTTGATTAATAACTCTGCAATTTGAATACTATTTAATGCAGCCCCTTTTCTTACATTATCAGCAACTACCCAGATGTTCAAAATTTTATCATCCACCAGGTCTTTTCTTATTCTGCCAATATAAACATGGTCAGTGCCAGATCCGTCTATTACTGCTGTTGGATAATCATTGTTTTGTGGATTATCTATCAATTTAATATGATCTAAATCATTATATTTTTCTCTGAGCATACTAACATCAACAGATGTACTTGTTTCTATGGTTACTGACTCTGAGTGCCCTGTGATAACAGGTACTCTAACTGCCGTAGCATTAACATCAATATTCTTATCCAAGATTTTCTGTGTTTCCCAAACCATTTTCATCTCTTCTTTTGTATAACCATTATCATTAAAACTATCAACGAATGGTATTACATTGAAAGCTATTTGTTTTGGGTATACGTTTGCTTCAATTTCTTGTTGGTTCATGTACGAGTGTGTTTGCTCTAGTAATTCATTAATGCCATTTTTCCCTGAACCAGAAACTGCCTGATAAGTAGATACATGGATCTTCTGTATGTTATATAAATCATGGATAGGCTTTAGTGCGACAAGCATTTGTATAGTAGAGCAATTTGGGTTGGCGATTATATTTGTTTTTGAGTATTTTGATATTGCTAACGGGTTAACCTCTGGGACAATCAAAGGTATTTCAACATCGTATCTAAAATGAGATGTATTATCAATTACTACTGCATCTGATTTTGCAGCTACTTTTGCATATTTTGCTGAGACCTCACTGCCTGCAGAAAAAAAAGCAATATCGACCTTTGAAAAGTCAAATGAGGCAATATCGATAATTTCAAGAATATCTTTTCCAAATCTGACAGTTTTACCTGCTGATCTATCACTTGCAATAGCATAAATATCACCCAGTGGAAAATCTCTTGATGCTAGAATGTCCAGAAATGATTCTCCTACTATGCCAGTTGCTCCTACTATTGCAATGTTATATGTTTTTTTATCTTTTGACATTTTTGGCTAACTCAGCAAGTAATAAATCACCCATCTCTGAAGTTGTAACATAGTTTTTAGATTGAGATAAATCTTTGGTAAATTTATCTGAATTAAGAACACTATTTACCGCAGATTTGAGAATATCTGATAAATCTTTACGGTCAAAACTATATTCGAGCATCATTCCCATGGATAATATCATAGCAATTGGATTAACTACATTTTTTCCTGCAATATCAGGAGCAGATCCATGAATAGGTTCATAAACAGCATGAGTATCGGATAGTGATGCAGACGGTAACATGCCTATAGAGCCTGTCAACATAGATGCCTCATCAGATAAAATATCCCCAAATAAATTACCAGTCAAAATAACGTCAAATTGATTTGGTGAATGAACTAATTGCATAGCTGCATTGTCTACATACATATGATTGATAACAATTTCAGGATGGCTGCTAGCTACTTCATCCACGCATCTTCTCCATAGTTGAGATGTTTCAAGAACATTTGCTTTATCGACAGACGTTATATTTCCTTTTCGTTTCTTGCTTAATTTAATTGCGTAATCAGTAATTCGTCTAACCTCCGATTCTGTATATCTCATAGTGTTAAAGGCTGACTTAGTATCCTTATTAAAACCTCTAGGTTCACCGAAATAAATATCACTGACTAGTTCTCTAACAATAACTATATCAATATCTTTTACGATATCTGCTTTAAGAGAGGACTTATCAATCAAATTTCGAAAAATAAAAATTGGTCTTAAGTTAATGTAAAGATCAAGTTTCTTCCTCAGTGCAAGTAGACCTGACTCTGGTTTCATCTTATTTTCATTCTTATCATGTTTCTTGGTTCCCACAGCACCAAGGAGTATTGCTCGAGATGACTTTGCTTTCTCAAACGTATCATTTGGAAAAGGATCTCCATGATTGTCTATAGCGATGCCACCAATGTCTGCATATTCATAACTAATTTCAATAATCTTATTGTTTATAAAATAATCAAGTAGCTTGATAGTCTCAGACATAATTTCTGGTCCAACACCATCTCCGGGAAGCAAAAGTATTTTATTATTCATCATTAAATAACCAAGGTTTGATTTTTTTTATTGCATGTTCGTATTCCATTATTTTACTTTTTCGTTTTAATGTTATGGCGATATCATCATAACCATGTATAATTCGCTCTTTATCAGATTCATTAATTTCAAATTGCACCATTAAGTTATTTGGACCAATTATTGACTGATTAACAACGTCTATAGACAAAATGTAGTCTTTGCTAATTTCGATTTCTTTGAATAATTTTTCTAACACATCTTTGCTAACTGTAATTAATAAAATACCATTTTTAAAACTGTTTCTACTAAATATATCAGCAAATGATGTAGAGATTATAGCCTCTATACCAAAGTCCTTTATTGCCCAAACAGCATGCTCTCTTGAAGATCCACACCCAAAATTATCATTTGCAATAAGTATATTACCTCTATTAAAAGGTTCTTTATTAAGGATGAAATCCATATTAGGCTCTCTATCTTCATAATCATCTAATGTTCCAGGTCGAGAATAACGAAGAGAATCAAATAGAAATTTTCCAAAACCAGATTTATTTATAGATTTAAGATACTGCTTAGGTATTATCGCATCTGTATCTATGTTAGCTTGGTTAATTGGTATCACCTGACCCGATATAATTTTATTATTCATTACAAATTAGTAATATCGCAAAAATGTCCTTTGACTGCTGCCATCGCAGCCATAGCTGGACTAACTAGATGTGTTCTTCCTTTATCTCCTTGGCGTCCCTCAAAGTTTCTATTAGAGGTTGATGCACATCTCTCATATGGAGATAGGCTATCATCATTCATTCCCAAACACATTGAACAACCAGGTTCCCTCCATTCAAATCCTGAGTCTATAAAAACTTTATGTAATCCCTCTTTTTCAGCTTGTATTTTTACATGACCAGATCCGGGGACTACCATTGCTTGTTTGATAGTATTTGCTACTTTCTTGCCTTCTAATATTGATGCGGCGTCTCTCAGATCTTCAATTCTTGAGTTTGTGCAAGAACCAATAAAAACTTTATCTAAAGTGATTGAATCAATAGATTGATTAGGCTTAAGACCCATGTAATTAAGCGCTCTTGCTATAGAGTCCCTTTTTTTTGAATCCTCAATTTTTGACGGGTCTGGAGTATTGCCAGTAACATCTACGGTCATTTCTGGAGATGTTCCCCAGCTTACTTGTGGGACTATCAAACTTGCATCAAAATCATGAACTAAGTCGAAGTAAGCATTGTCATCACTCTTAAGTGCTTCCCAATACTTTATTGCATCGTCAATATATTTTTTTGAGGGAGTATGTCTCCTGTTGATAACATAGTTCAACGTTTTATCATCAAATGCTACTAAACCTGACTTTGCACCTGCTTCAATACTCATGTTACAAATAGTCATACGACCTTCGATACTCATATCATTAATACATTGGCCCGTAAATTCAATTGTGTGTGCGGTTCCACCAGATGTTCCTATTTTTTTTATTACATATAAAATTACATCTTTAGGTGTTACAAATTCACGAAGTTTGT
>MDSZ01067236.1_pt1 | contig 19538 bp, 18 predicted proteins | sample 811201 | NCBI WGS metagenome assembly MDSZ01 (sample SAMN05326647, study PRJNA326480) | marine metagenome | isolation source: seawater | place: Indian Ocean: North | collected 2010 | reverse complement strand
TTGTCTTAGCGATCCAGATGCTGCATTTCTTGGATTTGCGAAATCTTTTTCGATTTTTTTAAAATCATTTGTTTCTATAAAGACCTCGCCTCTTATATCTATTTCATTAGGAAAGTCTTTGTGTAAAATAGTTAATGGTATATCTTTAATAGTTTTTAAATTTTCAGTTATATCTTCGCCTTCCTCACCATCACCTCTTGAAAGACCTTTTGTAAAGTTGCCATTTTTATAATTTAAAGAGGCAGAGATACCATCAATTTTTGGCTCTGCACTATATTCAAATTCGTAATCTTTTTTTAATGCTAAAAAATTAATATTTTTTTTTTGGAAATTTAATAAATCTTCTTTATTAAAAGCGTTAGATAAGGATAACATTTTTACTTTATGTTTAAATTTCTCAAATTTTTTTGAAGGTTTAAATCCAACTTTAACACTAGGCGATTTCGAGTCGTTAAAACCAAAGTTTTTTTCTAATATTAAAATTTCATTTTTTAGATTGTCATATTCTTTGTCTGAAACTAAAGGTTTTTGATTTTGGTAATAATATTTGTTATATTTGTCTAATAACTCTATCTTTTTTTTATAATCCTTAGATGATGAATTACGCATTAAATTAATATAGAAGTTTTTTAAATTTTTGAAAAATGCCTTCTTTTTCTTTTTTAATTTCTATCTTACTTTTATAGTTTTTATTGAAAATTTTGTAACTTTTTGAATACCACTCACTAGATTTATAATTATAACCTAGCAAAGAAGCATATTTTTGTGCCTCTTCTACTAAACCTAAATAATAATGTAGTTCGACAAGTCTATGAAGCGCTTCATCTATAAAAGAAGTTTCTTCATAATTGTTAACGACATTTTTAAATCTATTAATAGCTGCAATCCATTTTTTTTTTTTAATATAATGTACGCCTATATACATTTCTTTTGAGGCTAGATAATCTTGTATTAAATTTAATTTATAACTCGAGTCTAGTGCAAAATCTGTTTCGGGATAATTTTTCTCTATAAATTTAAATTTTTCCTCAGCTTGAACCAAAGGACCTATATCTTTTTTTTCGTCTATAATTTTTTCATAATATACCATCCCAAGTAAGTAATGTGCATATGGAATACTTTTTTCGTTTGGATATACTTTTAAAAATCTTTTTAACTCATACTCTGCATCAAAATAATAATCTTGGGAATAATATGAGTAAGCTGCCATCAATGCGGCTTTGGGTGCCCATTCTGATTGAGGATACAATAGCTCTGCCTCATTAAATTTTTTTGCTGCAAATAATACATCACCATTCTCTAATTCTTTATAGCCTTCTTCAAAGGCTTCTATCATTTGTGTTTCGATATTTTTTTCTGTAACAATAGAAACCTTTTCATTATTTGAGCAAGAAACTGATAATAGTATTAATATAGTAAGAATTAATTTATTTAATATTTTCATTATTTAAATTATTAGCAGATAATTTAAAAAGCTTAAATATTTATGCTGAAGTTTTTAAAGGATTCTTTATTAAAAAGGAGTGTGGTATATTTTTTTCTTTTAATTCAATTATTGAATAGTTATCATTATTGCTAAATAATTCTCGTAAACCTTGATTTGTTACATTATGTCCACCTTGTCTTGAGATAATCTTACCTACCATTCTGTAACCAGCTAAGTATATGTCACCTAAACAGTCTAGGATTTTATGATTAACAAACTCATTTTCATTTCTCAATTTTTCAGTGTTGAGTATTTTGTCTTCTTTTAAAACTATCGCATTGTCCAAACTTCCACCTTGTGCAAGTCCCATTTTTTTTAATTTTTCTATATCTTCAAATAGACAAAAAGTTCTAGAATTGTACATATCCTCTAAATCATCCATGTATATATTTTTTTTGTTTCTTTGATTTAAAATTGAATTTTGTTTGTATTTAATTTCGAAGTCTATCTCCAAACTTATTTTATTTGGCTCAAAACTTATAAATTTTTCACCATCTATAAATTTAACTTTTTTGTTAATTTTAATAATTCTTATTGGCTGATCGCTAATTTTAAAACCAGTATTCTCTAAAACTTCTACAAATTTTTTAGCCGACCCGTCCATAATTGGTAGCTCTTCTGAATTTAATTCAATTAAAAGATTATCTATGCCTAGTCCACAGAGTGCTGCCATTAAGTGCTCTACAGTTGAAACACTTACACCTTTTTCATTAGTTAATTTAGTGCAATAAGATGCGCTTGAAACGTTGTAAACACTTGGATAAATTAAATTGTTAATCTTTAAATCAGTTCTTTTGAATACAATTCCAGTATTTGGTGATGCAGGAAACAATGTCATTAAGACTTTTTTACCAGAATGTAAACCTATACCCTCAAATTTAACAATTTCATTAATAGTTTTTTGATTCAATACTGACATGTAGGCTTTATAATTGTTAAGTATTTGTTTGAAAAAACAAGTATTATTACAAAAAAATACGGCTAGTTAATCAAAAAAATTAAATATTTTATGAAATAAGCTTGGTTTTTTTGGAGAAATATCCATAAAGTAGATTTCAGATTGATTAGCCCCATTTAGTATTTTTTTGGCGGAAACACACAATGTGTAGTCTTTGTCTTGATTTAAAAATTTTTTAGCATAATCAAATGAAATAATATTTTTTACATCGATTTTGCACTCTTGAAATAAACTTTTCACTTTATTGATAAGATTATTATCCAAACATATAAATTCAATTTCCAAAATTATTTTTTTAAAATCTATATTTTTAGGAAAAAAGTCATAAACTTTTTCGTCTATAATGTATTTGTTAATTAAAATATGCGCAATATACAAATTTTTTTCTATTTTATAAAATTGCTGTATTGCACCTTGAATAAGATTAACAATTATCTTTTCATTAAGTTTATTCTCATCAAAAATATTTTTTATGCTAAAGGTTATACTTTGATATGATTTAGACTTAATAGATATATTTCCACTGTTTAAAAAAAAACCCAAATCTTTTTCCAATTTTCGTATATTTTCTTTAAGTAAATTTTGAACAATTTTAAAATTTAATTTATTACTTAAATTATCAGGTATTTCAAAATCTAATGTTTGTTCAAATTCATTTTTTCCTTCTTCGAAAAAACAAATATAAATTTGAGTATCTGTTATTCCAAAATAAAATTCTCCATTATTTGAATTATTCATACTTAATTATTTTATTTTTAATTCTTAAATCAATAATCTTAGAATCAGCAAATATTTTGTTATTTAATAAATCATTGCTATAATTAATAATTTCTAAATTATAATTTATTGGAAATTTAATAACAATTGCATTTTCTAAATTAATGTCAAATCTTCCACTTCTAAAAAAAATAATATTTTTGATCTTATGATAATCTAATTTTGACAAATTTAATAAATTTACTACATTCAAAATTTCACTGAAATTATTGGTGCCTTGTACAATAGGTAGGTTATTATCAGCTACTTTAATATTCAGTCTTTTACCATTATTGCCTAAAATAATTTTGTCACTTTTATTTTTAACAATGCACATTGGTATTGCTGGAATAAGATCTATTATCAATTTGTTAGGATATTTTTTTTTAACAGTTAAATCTTTTGTATCATTTCTGTCCAATAAATTTGTAAAATAATTCTTGTTTAAAAAAAAAATATTTTTTCCTAAAATAAAATTGATTTCGTCTTTTATGATTATATTTTTTTCACTTGTTAAACCTTTAACAATTATATTTTTAACACCAAACAAATTGTTGCTTTTAAAATTATAATTATTTGTAGAGGTTAAAAATATAATTAACAGAATGTAAAAAAATTTATTTTTTTTACCTTTTTTTAGATGCATCTTTTATCATCCAATTAATTAGTGATTTAAAATTTATACCTTTGTAAGCTGCTATTTCTGGAACTAATGACAAGCTTGTCATTCCTGGCTGGGTATTAAGCTCTAATAAATAGAATTTATTTTTATAAAACTTAAAATCAGATCTTGTAATACCTCTGCAATTTAATAATTTATGTGCCTTTAAGGCAATTTTGTTAACTATTTCATAATTTTTTTTACTTAAATTTACAGGAATTATATGTTGTGTCTTAGCATTTGAATTATATTTTGCTTTATAATCGTAAAATTTTCTTTTAGGTTTAAGCTCTATTGCTCCTAATTTTTTATTACCCATTATTGCTACCTGTATTTCTCTGCCAGGAATAAATTTTTCTACAAGTATTTCTTTATAATTTGCCATTTTTTTTAGTTTTGTTTTTAATGAAAATTTGTTGTTACAGATATACACATCCAAACTTGAACCTTCATTAATAGGTTTAACAACTAAAGGATAATTTATAAAATTTTTTATTTTTTTATAATCTACATTTTTATAATTGTTTTTAATTTTAAGATATCTAGGAGTTAATATATTATTTTTCTTAAAAATTTTTTTAGATATCTCTTTATCCATCGCTGACATTGATGAAATTACACCCGAGTGTGTATATTTTACATTTAATATCTCTAAAATTGACTGTACATAGCCATCTTCTCCAAATCTACCATGTAGAGCATTAAAAATCACGTCTGGTCTAAACTTTTCAATAATTTTAAAAAAATTATCACAAGGATCACAAAATTTAACTTTGTAAATATTATTTATTGATTTTATAACTGCTTTTGCGGATTTTAAGCTAATAGAGCGTTCTTTAGAAAAACCACCGCCTAAAACCAAAATTTTTTTTTTCATTTACTTAACGATTTCCAATTCTAATTCTAAAGATATACCAGTTTTATCTTTAACTTTCTTTTTAACAAAATTTATTAAATCGTTCATGTTTTTAAAAGATGCATTTTTAGTGTTTATAAAAAAGTTACTATGTTTATCTGATATTCTTGCGTCTCCAAAACTTACCTTTTTGTCGACACTCTCTTTTATAAGTTCCCAAACTTTTTTATCAGTTTGATTTTTTGGATTTTTAAAAGTGCTACCTCCTGTTTTTACTCTCAAAGGTTGGGAATTTTCTTTTTTATTTTTAAGTTTAATTATATTTTCAATTATTTCGTCTCTATTTCCTTTGACGGTCTTGAAAGAAGCGCTAAGAAAAATTAAATTTTTTGGAAGATTGGTCTTTCTATAATCAAAATTTATGTCCTTTGAATTAATCGTGTATACTCTGCCATTAAAGTCCATTACTTGGACTGATAGTAAAACATCTTTAAACTCGGTTCCAAAACATCCCGAATTCATTTTTATACCACCGCCTACTGAACCTGGTATACAGGATAAAAACTCCAATCCACCTAGATGATTTTCACAAGCAAAATCAGAAATTTTTTTATCTAAAATTGAGCAACCTGCAATAATTATATTATTTTTTGTCAACGATATCTTGTTGAAATTTTTACCTAATTTGATGAATATGCGATTATTAATATTTTCTGAAATTAATAAATTTGAACCTGCCCCTATAACAAAAAAATCACTTTCATTTTTTTTCATAAATTTTAAAAAATCTCTTAATTCTGACAAAGTTTCCGGTACAAAAAAAATTTTTGCATTTCCTCCAATATTTAACCAAGTATGATTTTTCAAACTATAATCAAATTTTATTTTTCCTTTTATATTTTTTGAAAAATTATCTAATACTTTAAGTGTCATTTTTTCATTAAGTTTGGCAACTCTTTAATCCAGTTTGATATAGATCCAGCCCCCATTCCAATTGCTATATCGTCTGCACATAAATATTGTTTTAAAAATTTAGCTAATTGATTTTGATTATTCACCAAAAAAACCTGAACCTTAGATTTTTTTGAAATTTGCTTAGCGAAATTTTGATAATTTAATTTTAAATTTAAGTTTTCACCTGCTTTATATACAGGGCATAATATTACAACATTTGCTTTTTTAAACGATAAACAAAACTCTTTTTTTAGATCATTTAACCTGGAAATTCTATGGGGTTGAAATATGCATATTATTTTTTTGTCTTTGTAAGAATTTCTAACTCCATCTACAACCTCTCTTATTTCAGTAGGATGGTGAGCATAGTCATCATAAACATCTGCTCCATTATAACTAAATATTTTATTAAACCTTCTCTCAACACCTTTGAAATTTTTAAGACTATTCTTTAAAATTTTTGTTGAGATACCTATAAAATATGAAACAGCTATTGCGGCAGTTGCATTTTTTATATTATGAGATCCCATTAAGGGAATTTCAAGTTTTTTTAAAATAGTTTTTTTTTTATTAGGTAAACACATTTCAACATCAAAAAGTGATTTATTTCTTAAGAATGATATATTTTTAATTTTAAAATTTGAATTTTTATTAGTACCATATGTTAAAATATTTTTAATCTTACTAAATTTACAAATATCTCTATTATGTTTGTTATCTATACAAATAAAAGTTTTACCAAAAGAAGGTACTTTTGACATAAATTTTATAAAGTGTTTTTTTAAATCGTCTAAGGATTTATAATAATCCATGTGTTCTCTATCTATATTTGTTACAACTGCATAAGTTGATGGAACTTTCACAAAACTACCGTCTGACTCATCTGACTCTAAAATACTCCAATCACTTTTTCCAAGTTTAGCAGAATTACCTAAAGAGTTAATAACACCACCATTTATAATAGTTGGGTCTAATTTAGCTTTTGCAAAAATAGAGGCTATCAAAGAAGTTGTGGTTGTTTTGCCATGAGATCCTGATACTACTATATTTTTTTTAAGTGAGGTTATATGTGCTAACATGTCTCCTCTTTTGTACACAGGTAAATTTTTTTTTTTTGCCTCTTTAAGTTCTAGATTATTATTTTTAATTGCTGATGAAATTACCAAAATTGTTGCTTTTTTTATATTTGATGATGAGTGACCAGAGAAAACTTTAATATTATTTTTTTTTTAATCTTTCAATGTTCTTATTAATAGATTTATCGCTGCCTTGTATTTTAAAACCTAGGCCCTTCATTATTAAAGCTAATCCACTCATTCCGATCCCACCGATTCCTACGAAATGTATTATTTCAGATTTAGCTAAATTAATGTTCATTTAATTAAATTTCTAAATTGATTTGAGTTTTTATACCAATCATAGTTTTTATTAAACTTATTCATATTTCTTTTCTTTTGAGACAATAGATTTTTATTTTTAATCAAATTTGTAATAAATTTATATAAAAAATTTTGTTTAATATCACTTTCTTGAATTAGCCATCCTAAATTTTTTTTTACGTAATATTTTGCGTTATAATATTGATGATCATCTTTAGCAAAAGGAAAAGGCACAGCTAGGAAAGGTGATTCTAAAAATATCAGTTCATTGATAGTAGAGGCTCCTGACCTTGTTATTACAAAATCACATTCTTTAATAATTTTATGTAATTTATGAGAATATGAAAAAACCTTGGAATTTATATTGTTCAAAATATAAAAATTTTTAAGTTTTTTTAAATTATCATTACTTGATTGGTGAAATATTTTGATCTTAAATTTTCTTGATAGTTTAATTAAATCCTTATTGAACAAACTATTAAACTTTTTTGCACTTTGACTCCCGCCAATTATCAAAATAGAAAATTGATTTTTTTTCTTATCAAACTTAGATTTGGAAAAAAAAATTTTTTTCTTTATTAAAGGTTTAATAACATAATTTTTATGTTGTAACTTTATAGGAAAATTTCTTATTTCTTTACTATAAGTAAATATTTTATCACAATAATTTAACAAAAAAAGATTTGCTCTTCCTAAAACTAAGTTTGGTTCAAATAGAAAAATTTTTAATTTTAAAAATTTTGCCGCTAAACAAATCGGTAAAGACATATAACCCCCTGTAGAGATTAATATTTTAGAATTTTTTTTTTTTAAAAATAAAAGTGACTTTATTATTGATATGATAAAAAATAGTATAAAAGGGATAAAGTGTATAATATTTTTACTTAATTTCGGGACATCGATCTTAGTAAATTTATAATTTTTTTTATCTAGATAGTTTAGCCCTCTTTTGTCACATGTAATTATAACTTTGTTTTTATCTATCAAATAATCATACAACACTTGAGCAGGTATTACATGCCCCCCTGAACCGCCTGTACTAATTATTATTTTATTCATAATTCAAATTTTTCTTTTGGTAAAATTTAATATCAACCCTGCGAGAATTGATGAACTTAATATTGATGATCCTCCATAACTTAAAAAGGGTAAAGTCATACCTGTAGTAGGAAGAAATCTTATGTTTACACCTATATGAATTAACACTTGAAATATAATAAGTAATATTGAACCAATTAAAATTAGTTTATTGCAGTTATTTTGTTCAGATGGGATTTTTTTAAAAACTCTAAATACTAGAAATAAAAATAGGGCTAATATAAATAATATAAATAAAATTCCAAATTCCTCCGATATAACTGATATAACATAGTCTGTATGAGCTTCAGGAACTCTTGTATTTAGAGTTCCTTCTCCAATACCCTTTCCAAAAAAACCACCATCAACAATTGCATCAGTTGCTTTCTGTGATTGATAATTTCCTTTTGATGTTGTATCGAAAAATGCTGATATCCTCGATTTAATGTAGAAAAATTTTGGCAAATAAAAAATTAAATATCCAATTATCAATAATGAAAAAATTATTAAAAAATTAAATATATATATGTTTATACCTGATACGAATATAAGGCTTAACCATACAGAAGATATTAATAAAGTTTGACCGATATCCGGTTGTAATATTAATAATAATAAGACAGGTAAAACTATAAGTATGCTTAAAAAAAATTTAAAATAATTATTTAGAGTAAATCTAGATCCTATCACCAATGATAAAAAAATTATTAAAAATGGTTTTAAAAATTCTACTGGCTGAAATCTGGGCAGAACACTAAAATCTAACCACCTTTTTGAACCTTTAATTTCTATCCCAAAAATTGGAACCAAAAACAATGATATAAAAGTTAAAACAAATAAGAATATTGCTAATCTATAAACATCTTTTTCCCTTATTATTGAAAAAAAAATAATTAAAATTAAACCTAAAAAAACATAGATTAAATGTCTTAGAAAAAAGTAGTAGTTGTTTGTTCCTAATTTTGAGGAAGCAATTAATGATGTGGAAACTAAAGAGAAAAAAATACCTAAAACAATTAATGTTATAAATAAAAAAAAGATTATTTTATCTAAATTTTTCCACCAATCGTAAATGAAACTATCATAATAACCTTTGTTATTCATAAATATCAATTTTTTTAATCAATTTATTAAAATAATTTCCTCTATGTTCGAAATTTTTGAATTGATCGAATGAAGCAGCTGCAGGACTGAACAAAATTAATTTATTGTTTGTGTCATTTCTAATTTCTTTTTTAATAGTAAAAAGCGCATTTTCAATGTTTTTTGAATATTGAAAATTTATTTTATTCTTAAATTGCTTAACAAAATAATTCTTATTTGTGCCAATTATATATGCTTTTATATTTTTAAAAAATTTTTTTTTTAAGATAAACTTATCTCCTTTTTTAAATATGCCCCCAACAATCCAATAAATATTTTTATATGTAGATAGAAGGCCGTTAGTAGCTGAAAAACTTGTAGATTTAGAGTCATTAATTATTTTTAAATTTGATTTATCGTATATAATTTGTTTTCTATATTTTAAACCTTTAAATAAATTTAAAGACTTAAATATTTTATATGTTGGTATTTTAAATATCCTTGATATCCTATAAACAAAATGGATATTGTTTAAATTGTTTTCATCTAATAAATACTGATTTCTGATATTTTTTTTAAAAAAATTAAATCTGTTATAAACTATTTTTATTATTTTTGATTTAGTTTTTTTGTAAGAAATACATCTATTTATTATTAAATTATTTTTTTCTATGAAAGATAATTTATTTTTCTCTTGGTCAAGAATTAATTTGACTTTAGCTTTTGCATATTTATATATGTTATCATGTCTCTCTAAATGATCTACGCTTAAGTTTAAGATTACTGCATAATCAGTTTTAAAATATCTATTATAAAATATCTGATACGACGATGCCTCAATTATAAAAATAGTATTTTTTTTTACTTTTTTTTCTTTTAGTGGTGATTTTCCTATATTTCCAACCAATCTAACATCAATGTTTGTAGATTTAAAAATATTATACAACATTTGACACACTGTTGATTTACCATTTGTTCCAGTAATTGTAATTTTTTGATTATTTGTATATGACAAGTAAAAAATATCTAGCTCTGTAATTATTTTATTTTTGTTTTTTAACAAATATTTATTTAAGTTACATTTTTTGAAGTCTATTCCTGGGCTTAAAACTATATAGTCGAACTCAGATTTGAAAATCTTTTTTTTACTTAAGAAAAATTTTTTATTTTTTTTATTTTTTAAAGAGTTATCATCATCAAAAACTTTTATGTCATTTGTTTTATAAAGATATTCTAGACACGAATTTCCCGAAAGGCCTAATCCATAAATTAGTATTTTTTTATTTACAAAATATTTGCCAAACATTATCTTAATTTTAATGTTGCAAGTCCTATCATTGCCAAAATTAATGAAATAATCCAAAATCTTATTACGACCGTAGATTCTGCCCATCCCTTTTTTTCAAAATGATGATGTATAGGGGCCATCATGAAAATTCTTTTTCCAGTCAATTTAAAAGAAATAACTTGCACTATCACAGATACTGCTTCTAAAACAAATAGTCCTCCGGTAATTGCTAATACTATTTCGTGTTTTGTGGCTACTCCTATAGCACCTAAAGAACCACCAAGAGCTAATGATCCGGTATCCCCCATAAATATTTTTGCAGGGGGAGCGTTAAACCATAAGAAACCTATTGATGCGCCAATTATTGCTCCACAAAATACCGCTATTTCCCCAACACCTTCAATGTAAGGTATTAATAGATATTCTGAGAAGATTATATTTCCTGATACATAACTTATAAAAGCAAAGCATCCAGCAACTAAAATAACTGGTACAGTGGCCAAACCATCAAGTCCATCGGTTAAATTGACTGCATTTGATGAGCCAACAATCACAAATAAATAAAAAGGTATAAAGAACCAGCCTAAATTAATTACTAAATTTTTAAAAAAAGGAAAATACAAATTATTTGTTAGTTCTGAGTCTATAAATTTGTATAAAATAATAAGTGATATAAGACCAATAATAATTTGAATAATAAATTTAAATTTTGATGAAATACCGTAGGAATTTTTATTTTTTATTTTTTTGTAATCATCTAATGCGCCAAGTAATCCAAAAGAAAAGGTTATAAAAATTAATAACCAATTGTAGGGATTTTTTAAATCTGACCATAAAAAAACACTCGTAAATAGACCTATTAAAATTAAAAGTCCACCCATTGTAGGTGTTCCTATTTTTTTAAGGAGATGTCCTTCGGGTCCATCTTCTCGAATAGGATTTGTAATTTTATTTATTGAGAAATAATTTATAAATTTATTTCCAATTAAAAAAACTATTATCATCGCTGTAATTACAGCTAAGCCTGTTCTCACAGTTAAAAAGTTAAAAAAATTTAGAAAACTATAAGTATCTGAATAACTAGTTAATAAATTATATAACATTACAATTTTTTAATTAATTTATTTAATCCTGTTGAGTTAGATCCTTTTATCATTAAAAAACTATTATTTGGTAAATCTTTATTTATCAAATTATATATATCCGTAATTGTATTCAATACTCTTCCTCTTATTTGTGGTTTTAATTTGTTAAATGTGTGTTTAGTATATTTTCCATAAACATAAGTTTTATTTACTTTTAGTTTATTGATATAATCAGCAATTTTAATGTGTAGTTTTTTTGAATGCTTTCCAAGCTCGAGCATGTTTCCTATTAAAAGAAATTTTTTACTTCTTTTTATCTGCATTGATTCGTATCTCTCTAATGCAAATCTCATTGATAGTGGATTTGAATTATAGCTCTCGTCTATAATAGTTAGTTTTTTTGATCGCTTTTTATACATTACAACTGAACCTCTACTTTTTGGTATACCAAAGCCTGAAAATAAATCTTTATTCAATTTTTCGGTGTCAAAATAATTTACAAGTACACTTAAAGTAGCAAGAATATTTTCTTTATAGTTAGATAGCTCTTTAGAAATCAGAAACTTTTTTAGATCACCTTTTATTCTAATTTTAAATAAAAATTTATCTTTATATTTTATCTGTTTAACAAAACAAATATCTGCACTGTGATCATATTTACTAAACGTAAAATATTTTAGTCCACAACTTTTTGTTTTTTTTATAAAATATTTATTATATTTGTCATCTAAATTAATTATCATAGTTCCATTGTGATTCACATTATCAATAATCTCAGCTTTAGCTTTAGCAATTTGATTTAAATTAGTAAAATTTTTAATATGTGCGTATGAAATATTTGTGATTAATCCTAAATTTGGTTTGATTAATTTAGTTAAATAATCAATTTCTCCTTTTTTATCCATGCCAACCTCTAATACCGCAAATTTTGTATTCTCGGGTGTGTTAAATATACTTAATGGAACCCCAAATTTATTATTAAATGAGTCTTGAGAAAAATAAGTTTTTTCTAATTTTTTCAGGCAAAAACCAATCAACTCCTTAACTGATGTTTTGCCTGCAGAACCAGTGATTGCAATATTATTAGCATTTAATGTTTTTCTATAAATAGAGCATACTTTATATAAAAATTTTAATGGATTCTTTTGAAATATCATTTTTGAATTCTTATTTTTTTTATTAGTAATTGCAAAAATAGCTCCGTTATTAATCGCACTATTTGCAAATATATTACCATCGATTTTTTTTCCTTTAACACCAACAAATATTGTATTTTTTTTAATATTTTTCGAATTTATTGATGCTAATTTTATAGAAATTTTTTTGCTAATACTTTCGTTTCCTAAAGTTTCCTTTAGAATATTTGTTTTTAATGAATTTGATAAATTTTTGTTTTTTTTTGTAATTGCTTTTAAAATTTCTAATTTATCTGAAAAAAATATTTTTTTTTTGTACTCTTGATAATTTTCGTGCCCCTTTCCAGCTACAATAAGAACATCCCCAGAATTCAATTTATTAATAGCAAAAGAAATAGCTTTAGATCTTGATGAAATTTCAAAAAATTTTCTATGCTTAAAACCTTTTTTTATTTGATTTCTAATAATTCTAGGATTTTCTTTTCTTGGATTGTCATCTGTCAAATAAACATTTTCACAATAATTTTCAGCAACACTCCCCATCATTGATCTTTTATAAATATCTCTATTACCTCCACAACCAAATACTAATGAAATTTTACTAAGAGGAAATTCCTCTTTAATATTTAATATTGATGTCTTTAATGCAATTGGTGTATGTGCATAATCTAGTATAACATTAGCGTTATTTTTTAAATTTCCAATTTTTTCAAATCTACCTTTAATTGGCTTAATTTTATGAATTGATCTTAAGATCTGATTAATTTTTAAATTAGACAAATACGCAGCTATAATCGCAAAAATTAAATTTTTTATTTGAATTTTTCCTATAAGTGAAGTTTTAAATGAATATTTTTTTTTATTAATTATCAAATCAATTTCTTTGTAATCATTAATTTTTTGAATTTTTAATATTCTAATAAAAGACTTTGGTGAACCAAATGTATATTTTTTTAGTTTTCTTTTTTGAGAAATATTGTTTAATTGATTTGTCTCTTTTATTTTTTCATCAAATATTATATTTCCATTATTAATAACTAATTTGTTAAAAAGAATAAGTTTAGAATTTAAATAATCCTTAAAGGTTTTGTGGTAATCTAAATGGTCCCTAGATAAATTTGTAAATATCGCAGTTTTAAATTTAATATTATTCAATCTATGTTGTTTTAGTCCATGGCTAGATGCCTCCAATATAACGTTTTCAATTTTTGATTTTTTTAAATCTTGTAATATTTTATGAGTACTAACAGGATCAATTGTTGTATTATTAGTAGTTATTTTAATTTTTTTTGATAGAACGCCTAATGTTCCAATGGAGGCTACTTTCTTGTTATTCAAAGTTAATATTTGTTGATAAAAATTAGCAACTGAAGTTTTACCGTTAGTTCCAGTAACTGCTATAATATTATCGGGTTTTAATTTATAAAATTTATTAGAGACATCAGATAATAGTTTTCTTGGATTTTTATCATGTATGAATAATATATTTTTTTTATAATCGTTTTTTAATTTAGAATTAGATACTATTATTCTGGCACCATTTTTTATTGCATTTTTTATATATCTATTTCCATCTGAGTTATTTCCGCTAATTGCAAAAAATAGGTCATTAGGTTTGCAATCTCTACTATCAAATTTAATATTGCTAAATCTAATTTTTTTATGTTTTTTATTTATATTCTTTAAAACTTCACCTAATAACATTTAATTTAAACTCTTAGTACTTTGTGGCTAAAATTGGTCCTATTTTGTCAATAATTTTTCCCGCTATTTCTACTGATGTCCAGCCTGCAGTATTAAAAGGTGTGCCTTTATAAGATCCGGCCTTGTTACGATAATTATATGTGTAATCTTTCGATAGTTTTGTGTCCTCTAATAACACTATTAAAACATATTTAGGATTTGAAGATGGAAATATTGAAGCGAAAGTATTAATTTTTTTATTTGTATAATTACCATTTTCTACAATTTGAGCTGTACCTGTTTTTCCACCCACCTCTAAACCTTCTACATCAGAAAGAGTGGCAGTACCTTCCATTACAACTTTTCTAAAAATCGGATTCATTTGCGAGCTAAGTTCTTTATTTAAAATTCTTTTTTTTTTATTTATGAATTCTTTTTTTATAAGTGTTGGATTAACATCAAATCCACCGTTAGCCAAAATTGCATATCCTTTGGCTAATTGAATTGGTGTAGTTGTAATTCCATGACCATAAGATATTGTTTTTAGTTTACAGTCCCTCCACTTAAATGGTATTGGTGTGCCCATCTCTTCTATATCGAAGTTTAGTCGACTCAAAATCCCAATTTTTTCTAAGAATTCTTTTAATTTTTCTTTACCAATAATTTCACCAATTTTAACTGATCCTATATTACTTGAATAAACTAATATGTCCTCAACACTTAGGTCTTTTGGCAATTTTTCGTCATACTCTGAAATAATTCTTCCACCACATTTCATTTTTTTTTCTAAATTAAAGAACATATCTTTTGCAGAAACTAAGCCATAATTTAAACCAGCAGCTATTGTAAAAGACTTAAAAACTGATCCTAACTCATAAACTCCCTTTGTCGCTCGATTAATATAATTAATATCTTTAATATCTTTTCTGGAGTTTAAATCAAAGTCAGGCACAGACACTAAAGATAATATCTCTCCATTATTTATATTCATCAATATTCCTGCTCCACCAACATTCTTAAAAATTTTCTGAGCATTCAATAACTCACTTCTGATTATGAATTGTAAATTTTTATCTAGAGACAATGCTAACTTATCTCTTCCATCTTTCAGTTTTTCATCGAAAGATTTTTCAATACCTGAAATTCCATTATTATCATCATCAATTTGCCCTATTACATGTGAAAAAAGGTTTTTATCAGGATATATTCTTGTTATCTTTTGCTCTAATCTAATTGATTTTTCACCTAAAAGTTTAATTTTTTGATATTTTTCAGGTGTCAATTTTTTATCTATATAAAAAAATTTTTTTCCATAAATTTTTTTTTTTATTTCATCAAAATTTTTATCTGGAAAGGTGTATTTAAGTTTAAGTAATAACTTTTTTTTGTCTTTTACTAATTTTGGATCAATTCCAACATTAGAAGTAAGTACAGATTTGCTTATATAAGCACCATTTCTATCGGTTATATCAGCTCTATTTATGAGGTTAACTTTGTATGTATTATTTTGAATTGTTTTTGATGATAAGTAAATTACTCTACTTGAGTATAATATTACAAAAATAAAAATAACTATAAAAATAAACGCAAGACGATTTAGATTTACATTAAATTTACTTTCATAAAAATTATTAATTACTAAGTTTGGTTTATTAATTATTATTCTATCAATTTCTTTTTTTTTCATTTTTCTGGAGTAATATAAATTTTTTTACCTTTAATGGCTTTAAATTTTCATCAATTAAATTTTCTTTTAACTCAAATAATCTCTCGGGTGAACTTAGATAATTGTGTTCTAGTAAAATTAATTCCCTTTTGTCAGATAATATTTTTATTTGCTCTTTACTATTAAAAATTTTGTCCTCAAGTTCTCTTGTGGAGTTTTTGGTTAAAGACGTAGATATAATTAAAATTACTATAAAAATAACTATAATAAAATTTTTCATAATCTTGACGTGATATTTTCAATATTTAAAAGATATTTAAATTTTTCAAAAATAAATTTTGTATCAACAATATTATCATCAATTCTTTTTACTGCTCTTAGTTTTGCTGATCTCGAGGGTGGATTTTTTTCTATTTCTTCTGATGATGGGGTCAAAGCTTTTCTATTAACAACATTAAAAGAAACACCACTTAGATTATTTAATGGTAAATATCTTGAAACCTTATTTGTGGATGAAATACTATTAAAAAAAGATTTGCATATTCTATCTTCTATAGAGTGAAAAGTAACAGTAATAATTTTACCATTCTTTGATATTAAATTACATGATTTTGAAAGCCCTGTTAATAGCTCACTAATTTCATTATTAACAATGATTCTAAGTGCTTGAAAAACTTTTGTTGATTTATTTTTTTTTGAAAAATTTTTTTTTGTAGTATTTATTATATTAACAAGGTCCTCAGTGAGTAGGCATTTATCTTTTCTCTGATTAACTATTTTTCTCGATATTAATTTTGAGTCTTTTTCTTCCCCAAAATATTTAAATATTTTTTCTAATTCATTTATTGATAATTTTTTAATAATATCTTGAGCAGAAAATTCGTTAAGGCCCATTTTCATATTTAGTTTTCCTTTATGGTTAAATGACAATCCTTTTGAAGGGTCTTTAATTTGGTCATATGAAAAGCCTAGGTCAAATATTATTCCTCTAATATTTTCCGTTTTTTTAATATCATCAATTTCACTGAACTTTTTGTTATAAAATTCAAATCTATCTTTAAATTTTTTTTTAAATTTAGTTGCTATAATTTTAGATTTTTTATCTCTATCAAATGCTATTACTTTTGTTTTTGGAAACTCTAATATTTTTCTTGTATAACCACCTTGGCCAAAGGTACAGTCAATAAATGTGCCACCATTTTGAGGGGAAATAATACTCAATACTTCTTTGAGCAATACCGGGTAATGTAATTTATTCTCCGGTAAGATGGTGGCACTCATCTATTTTTTCAAAGACCATTAATTTTTTTGTCTTCTTAAAAATGCAGGAATCTCTAACTCATCATCTTCGGACTCAATTCTATCATCTTCCTCATTAGTATCATTTTGGATGTTATCCTCATTATTAAAAAGTTGAGGAGTTTCATCGCTTAAATCAAAATTTTCAAGTCCATTTGATTTTTCTATACTGGTGTTATTTTGGTCAGGCTCATTATTGTTTTCCAAATTTAGAACTGTTTCCTCATTTAAAATTGTGTCGCTTTTTACATTATCATTGGTCACTTCTTGAGTTAAATTATCTAAAGCCATATTTTCATCAACCATTGAATTCAATAGCTCACTTTCTGTTTCTTTAATATTTTCGCTATCTACTTGTAAGGCATTTGCTCCACTAGTACTTGAAATAAAGTTGGAATTATTAAGATGATTATTTTTTTGTAAAACAGAGGCATCATAATAACCTGGATTTCTATTTTGAATTCTATGAACCATATTAATTACCGATTTTGACTCAGGTTGTTGTCCATCTAGAGCTGTTGCAACAATCGAAACTCTCATTATGCCCTCTAAAGCTGGATCTGTAATAGCACCTATTATTAATTCGGCCTCAGGGTCGACTTCTGCCCTAACTTTATTAACCGCCTCGTCTACCTCAAATAATTTAAGATCTTTTCCTCCAGTAATATTAACTAATAAACCTTTTGCACCTTTTAAAGTATAGTCATCTATTAGTTGATTAGTGATTGCCATTTCTGCAGCTTTAGCTGCTCTTCCTTCTCCATTAGCCTCACCAGTCCCCATCATTGCCTTGCCCATTGAACTCATAACGTGTTCAACATCAGCAAAATCTAAGTTTATAAGACCAGGTCTAACCATTAAATCGGTAATACTTTGAACTCCATGTAATAAAACATGATTTGAAAGTTCGAAAGACTCTTCAAAAGTAGTTTGTTCACTTGCCACCTTAAATAAATTTTGATTTGGAATAACAATGATTGTATCAACATGTTTTCTTAACTCTTCTAAACCTTGTTGAGCTCTTCTCATTCTTGAAGGACCCTCGTATAAAAAAGGTAAAGTTACTACTCCAACAGTTAATATATTTAATTCTTTAGCTGCTCTTGCAATAACGTGGGCAGAACCTGTTCCTGTTCCACCCCCCATTCCAGCGGTTATGAATGCCATATTTGCACCCTGCAATACATTAATAATATCATTTAAGGATTCATCCGCTGCCGCTTGGCCAATATCTAGTTTTGAACCAGCCCCTAAACCTTTAGTTAAATTTAGACCGATCTGAATTTTTTGTTTTGCTTTACTATGTTTAAGATCTTGAGCGTCAGTATTAACTGCAATAAATTCTACTCCTTGTAGACCGTTGTCTATCATACCATTTATGGCATTACCTCCTGCTCCACCAACTCCGAGTACTAATATTCTTGGTTTTAACTCCCTTATATCTGGTGTTTTAAAATTAATTGTCATATTCCCCCTTTAGTTATTAAATTGCTTTTCCCATTTAAGGCTTCCCCTATAAATATTTGATTTTTTTTTTGCAGTTACCTTAAATTTTTCATAGTTTGTAGGTTCCCATATTTGAAATGTTTTGCCTTGACCTACAAACAGCATGCTATGCTTTATTTTTGCATGTTTTAAAAGTTTAGATGTTATTAAAATTCTTCCCTCACTATCAAATTGTAGATAAATACTTTCTGAAAGAATTGATGTTGCAAAATAATCTTTTTTTTCTTCGAATGGATTAAGTGAGTCTATAGCATTAGAGATTTTTTCTATTCTATCTTGAGGCCAAGCTTCTATACAATTATTATTAAAAGATGGATAACAAATTACTCCATTATAACCTAAATTAGATATATAAGATCTAAAATTAGCAGGCACAGATACCCTTCCTTTTTTGTCTAATTTGTTTTCGTAAGTAGATAAAAACATATTTCATATTTTCCATATACCCATAATTTGGGATATTATGGGATATTATGGGTTTTTTGAAATACAGTCAATAGTTGTTTTTGCTATCATTTAACATAGAACAAATGTAAAACTAAAAACTAGATTAGATAATTTAAAGAGATGCCAGATAAACTGTAAGCCGGGTTCTGTCTTTTAAACTTATCATTTATCTAGGCTTTAAGTCTCCTTAAAGCTCGAGCGACCAACCCTGATGACTA
>MDSZ01063070.1_pt1 | contig 19541 bp, 13 predicted proteins | sample 811201 | NCBI WGS metagenome assembly MDSZ01 (sample SAMN05326647, study PRJNA326480) | marine metagenome | isolation source: seawater | place: Indian Ocean: North | collected 2010 | reverse complement strand
TTTCAATTTTCTCATCAGTGTAGATTTCATTGACTGTCGTCCGAGCATTCAGGATCGTTTTTGGATTCACTACAGATTTCATGAAGATTTCGCCATTCGATGATCCCATTTTCTTAAGGATTTGCATCTCCTCCTCATCGGATGGATAGTCCACTTTCAGTTTCAGCATGAATCTATCAACCTGTGCCTCTGGAAGAGGATATGTACCCTCTTGCTCAATGGGATTTTGAGTGGCAAACACAAGAAATGGATCATCTAACTTAAATGTTGTATCATGGATAGTTACCTGACGTTCCTGCATCGCTTCAAGGAGGGCACTTTGTACTTTTGCCGGAGAACGGTTTATTTCATCGGCGAGAATAATATTGGCAAATATGGGACCTTTTTTCATTTCAAATTCACCGTTGCTCTGATTGTAGATCAGAGTACCCAATAAATCCGCCGGTAGCATATCCGGAGTAAACTGAATCCGCTGAAACTTCGTATCAATCAGTTGAGCTACTACTTTAACTAGTGTTGTTTTGGCAAGACCCGGTACACCTTCTAGTAGGATGTGACCGTTAGAAAGAAGCCCAATTATTAATTTCTCAACGATCTCTTTCTGACCAACAATTACCTCACTTATACCTCCAAGAAGAGGTTGTACAAATGTAGATTCTTGCTCGATCTTTTCGTTCAGCTTAGTAAGATTAAAATCAGACATTTTTGCACCTATTTAGAAATGATTAAATCGAATTATTCCAAGATAACATTTAAATCCGGTGATCCTTCTTCGAGACTTTTTAATTCAGCTCTAGCTGATTCGAGGAAATACTCTTCTACTTCTCCACCATAAAGGTCAATGAATCTCTGGAACTCAACACGAGCTTTATCTTTGTCATCAAGATGATTGGCATAAATATATCCCATCATGAACTGTGCATTATGAGCTTGAACAGAGTTTGGGAATTTGTTCACAACCTTTCGAAATTCCCTTACAGCTGAGGAAAAATCATTTTGATATCCCATATAAATTTGAGCAACGAGTACTTGCGCATCTGGAGCTTCAGGAGAATCTGGAAAAGATCCGAGTAAAACTTCCAGTTTCTTTATAGCATCCAGATACTTTCGATTATCTCTCAGCTGTTCAGCCTGCGAGATTAAACTCTTTGCAGTTAAGCCAAATTCTGTTAAAGTCGCAACATCCGGTATATTCCCAACAATTTCATCAGCGGACATGCTCACCTTCAACTTATTTTCAGCCGACTTAGCGTTTTTACCATTTGTGGAGTCAGAGTCTTGGGCTGAGGAAGCAGACATACTCTCTTTTAATTTATTGTCATCCGACTTTTCGTTAGTGCCATTTGTGGAGTCAGAATCTCCTCCACAACTGCAAAAAACAAATATCGAAATCATTGTAATTATTTGCTTGATCTTCATTTTAACCTTTTAGATAAATTGGAGCGAAATTTATGATGTTCTATCCCCCCCATCAATAACTAATTTAGTCAGTTTTTCACTCAACGAATCGAATTTGCTAAAGTTCCAGAACTAATCCTAAAAGGCATTCATAAGTCCGAGACTGAAATGGGGTTCTTCAGGACGACTTAACGGCACAGCATAGGAAATACGTACCGGCCCAAGTGGTGTAGCAATACTCAATTCCAAGCCCGCATCCCAACCTTGTCCGCCGAACCATGCATTCCACTGATCTTCAAAATCTGAAGCATCTTTCGCTAATATACCGCCATCTGCGAAAAGATTTACGCCAAAAATTCCTTTCAATGGAATTCTCAACTCGCAGTTCACTAGCAATTTGATAACACCGCCTTCTGTTTCATTTCCTGTAGCACGGTAGAGTCCATCCCGCCAACCCCTCATACTGGTACTGCCTCCCAGATAAAAAAGCTCGAGAGGAGGAATTTCATCAGATTGAGATGTTAACTTGTCCATTCTTCCCAGTTTTGTCCTCATTGCAAGAACCCACTTGGAACGATTTGAAAAATATCGTCTGTAGTCCAACTCAACTCGGTAATAGTCACGTGTTCCTCCAAGAAATGAACCTACCAACCAAGGTTGAATTGAAAAATAAGAACCCTTAGTTGGAAAAAGAGGGTTGTCTGTATTTCTATAACGGTAATAAATCCGGAACCCACTTTCCTGATCATTTTCAATAGAACTTGTGGCACTGGTAAAAACATTAATCCAGCGTAAGCCGCCTCTTAAAGTTGAATTTCGAGAGTATTTTTTTTCAAAAGTGAGATCTGCACCCATCCAATCAAGCACCTCGTTAGTCTGAGTCAATTCTGCTCCGTGCTTTAAATAAAATTTTAAATTAGTTGGAATACGTAATCCGAAAAACCACATCTGAGATAAATTTAACTCTATTCCATAGATGTTATCCTGCAACAGTCTATTTACATCACGGATAGGACTTTCTATACTAGCCTTTAAACCTGCTTTCACACCTGTGTCAAAAAAACTGCGGTCACGCAACTCGCCTGAAATTCCTAATCCCGGTACCGGTTCTGCTCCTTCGCTTCGGGATTGGACAAGATAATATCCTCCATTAGAAAGAAATTCACGTTGAGTAAACTCCTTTATTTCTATATGAATGTTTGCCCACTCTTCTCCTTTATCGCTAGCCACGGGATAAATATTTACCATGGAAAAAAGACCTGTCTCGAATATTCTCTGCTGAGTCAGTTCAATTAGATCAATATCATAAATCATCCCGGGACTAAATACATGTTCTCTTTCGACAAAAGAGGTATCGAGATTCAACAAACCTTCGATGATTACTTCGTCTATTTTGACTGTGGGACCTTCTTGAATTAAAAGGATAAGATCAATATCTTCACTGGGAGTATAAGATTCGTCGATTTGAACAAGCAATTTCCCTATCTTTTGATATTCCCTTTGGAGTTCTAAAATGTTTTGGCGAATCTTTATCTGATTGAATGGTGCACCAGTTTTTATTTTTAGATACTTCCTGATTTTCTTTTCAGAAAGAGCTTCTTCTCCATTTATCGTTAATGAGTTGAGGGTAGACTGAGTCCTTTCGTTAATCTCGAAATAAATATTTACTCTTTCCTCACCAATAACTTCGAATTTCTCACTTACTGACGCACTTAAGAATCCTTCAGATGCATAGAAATTTTTTAGAGTAATTGCATCGAGTTTTAATGATCTACGATTGAATTCAGAAAATTTGAAAATGAACGGTTCTTTCAACCGAATGATCTTCTGGAGCTTACGATCAGAAAATGTTTCATTACCTTCAAAAACAACAGAGTTTACATAATAACGTTGATCCTTTATTTGAGGAAATACCTTAAATACAAACAGAAAAATAAATGGAACCAGTAATACCGTTTTCAGTCTCAAGTTAGAACTGCCGTTTCAAACGATATCTAACCTGAACCTGTCCGTCTTCATCATAGCTAATAACAAAGGAGACATTTGGAGTTAATTTATATTCTACACCCACTTCATACGGTTCGGAAAAAGATAGACTTTGCTTGTAGCTGAGATAAACATTCTCAGTCATCTTGGTTCCGACTTTTACTGATAAATCTTCATCAGAGTCTCCCATGATAGATTCAGAACCTTCAATTTCAAATTCATCCAAAGGAGTCGAACGGATTAGGTTTCTCTCCAATTCATTTTCAAGAAGCTTACCAAATATGTAAAACGATTGGTCTCCAAAACCATCACCAGCTGGACCTCCACCATCCAATCTTCTCTGAATTGTAAGAAGTTCCAGTAGTTCGCCTTGACTATAAAAACCTTCTTGGCCATTGGCTTGGAGAATTATTTCAGGCTCATCCAACCTACCTGATACTAAGACATCAATCTGAATCTCTGAAACATCAGTTGTCGCAACAAAATCCAACTGTGGATTGAATTCCGATGGATCGAATACTACTCGTCCACTCTTAATATCGAAGACATCAGAAAAGTAGTAGAATTTCCCTTTCCTTACATCTACCTCACCAGAGTATCTATAAGGGCCATTGCCAAGTTGATATAAAGACATTGTACCTTCGAACTCTGCGTCCATTTGACTGTTTTGGAGAAAAACATTTCCATTTTCCATTGGGAAATGAAGCTTGTAATGAGAAATTGTCTCTCCTTCTATTGGGGATTCAGCATACGGATCTTCAACAAATTCCATCCTAAGCACTGCTTCACTTGGAATTATGTCACCAGCGATTGACACTGTATCTTTGCCTGTTATTAAAAGATTAAGGTCTGCAACTCCTTCAATTTCTCCAAGAAGAGTTCGGATATACACATCTTTACCAGTTATGAGAAAAGCAAGATTAGGCCAAAAGAATTCTTCAAGATCCATACTACCTGAAACTCGAATGTTATCTGTTAAACTACTTTTTGTTTTCTTAGCCGGTATGATAGCTTTTTTCAGTTGGCTACCCCATGAAGCATCAGAGGTAATGTGGCTCTTTCCCACCAAGTTCTCCAAAATGAATTTATTTTCTTTCAGGATAGCACTTCCTTCTACGCCCAGTATAGGACGATCAAGCATTAGAGCATAAATAGTACCGTCCTTTACATGTACCTTTCCATTTCGAATAGGGTAAGCAGGTGTTCCCATAATTTCAAGAGACAGTTCAATATCACCAGTAACTGAGTCAACATCTACTAAATAAGGTGTTAATACTTCAAGATTGGGTGTAACTGCTGAAAACTGCATTGAAATACGTTCATCTTTAAGCCATCTATTGTCAGGGAGATTGCTTATAGATAAATCAATAGGTAGATAGCCTCCTCCTGAATAATAACCTCCTTTTATATAAGCAATCAGGTCCTCAAAGTATAGTCGTTTATCAGTATACCGACCCGAACCGGAAATAGTTTTACCCATAATTTTGTCATATCGAGGCGAAATAATTTCAAGAGCAAAAACCATTTCGGGATCTTCACTAATACCGCTAACGGCAAGACTTCCTGATACAATTCCATCTATCGAAACATCTTTAGGAAGATATTCTTCAAGTAGATCTAGTTGAAAATTCTTGAACTCGCCAGAAAATTTTGTTAATCCTACAGGATCAATTTCAAATGGTAACTTTCCAGTATCTGTACGTCTGATTTTTACAGAACCTGATAGCATCGCGTCACCTTTTTTTTCATCCTTTATCTTGAATTCTTTTATTCGCAAAACATTATCTTTTAAATCAGATGCTAAAGTGAATTTTTCAAAAAATGTATCACCAAATTTACCATCACTTATTTCTATTACTCCAGCCGATTCAATATGATCACCTTCGGTTGTTAAATCTATTTCGGCAAAAAGATCACCAATTATAGGCAATTGCAAATCAAGTGCTTTAGCTAATCCAGTTAGATTCAGATTTACTATAGAAAAAGACGCATCAACTACTTGCTCATCCTCTATCACGAAAGCTATTTCAGCTCTTCCATCGTTTAACCGTAATTCTGCAGGTTTTAGTTCTATTCGATTATTCTGGTTTTGAAATACAATTTGATTCCCATTCGTAACCATCTCATCTGCAAACGTTAGTTGCATCTGATCAACTATAATCTCTTCGTTTCCAATTAGCTGACCAGAAGCTTGAAAAGTGTAATCCGCATTTTGAAGTTTCGCTTTTGATACCAAGATTGAATCGCCTCTAAAAGACAGATCAAATTCAGCTGCATCCAACGGGAATTCACTTAAGTGACCATTTGAAGCCACCGCACGAAACTGTCCATAAGGCTCAGATACAACCGAATTAACTAGAAATGAAGCCGAAAACGATTCTAAATCTGCATCTTGAGTGACGATATTCTCAAAACTCAGAAAACCTGAAAGAGAGGGATCAAAAAGATAACCAGATGCTTCTAGTGTTCCACGTACTCGACCTGTCACATCACCAATTTCTAAAACCGAAGCCAAAGCAGTCAAATTACCTTGACGTGCAGTGATTGAGACAGCCATTTGTTCATTGGACAGGTTCATTCGACCAGAAGCGATAATGGATCCATAATCAAAATCGAATCTAAGGGAATCATTAATTTCAATACGATTATTTGCATAAACAAAACCTCCTTTTGCAGCCACATACCCTCGCTGTCCTGGTACACTATTTTTTATATCGAACGATACTTCAACTTCATCAGGTTCGAAATTTTTTAATGAAGCTGAAAGTTGCATGTTACCTTTTATCTCCGTTTTCTGTCCAATTAACAAAACATCTGCCAAATTGAGATTAGTAATCTCTAGATTTAGTTTGAGTTGTCCTGCATCTGAATAAGTTCCATTTCCTTTCATCTCAGTTTCACCCAATTCAAACTGAGCTTTCCTAAGTTTATAAAAACCATCTGATATTTCACCTGATACTTCGGCCTTTGCTAATAGTTTGTTACTGTAAGAGTTATGAATAGCGGCAGTTGCAAACCCAGATTCAAAATCACTGTTAAAGGTTAATTTTACATTTACACGATCAGTATTAAATAATTCTTCGAGACTGTAAGCCTTTAGTCTAGAGCTTAATAAATTGTCAACTAAGAGATTACCCTGGATTTGTTTCCTAGGTAAAAAATCTATTCTACCCGAAAAGGCAAACCGATCGTAACCCCAATAAATGTCCAAATCTTTTCCTTCAACAAAAGTGGGGCCTACATTGATTATACCTGATTCCAGACGAACTTTCTCAAGACCAGAAGACTCAGTTATGTGTAAGTCCCAAGGTTCGAACTGAAGAGCTTCATCTCCAGAGATGATTTCTCCAGCTAAATCAACAGTGTAAAGCGTTTCGATGGGTGGCTCTTGGGATTCATCTATCATACGTAAAGTTGCGCTAGACATTCTAAGAGTGCTGACAGAAAAATCATTTTCCATGAGATCAGAAACAAAACTGAGGTTTTCAATTGAATTATCTTCGTTGTTTCTGATAGTTACAATAGCATTGTCAAACGCTAATTCATCTATCCCCCAATTTCCTGAAAGGATTCTACTAAGGTCGAGGTTCAATAAGACATTTTCACAAAATATCACGACTGAACCATCTCCACTCTTTAGATAGACGCTACTGAGAGTTACATCTGAAGTTAACTTGCCATTTATTTCTACCAACGAGAGGGACCAATCGTTGGGTTCCAGGAGATTTTCGTTTATGTATTCTATAATATACTTGGACCAAGCTCCAGGGCTCATAAGAATATAGGAAATTCCTCCACCTAGAAGAATCAAGGTAATGGTCAAGATCAATACTGCTTTTTTACGTTTTGTCATCTATGGGAACATACAAATATAACGTAAGGAAGTTCCAAATACAAAAAAGGCGGAGAATCTCCGCCTTTTTATTTTTTAACTACTATTTTCGATAATCAGTCAACTACCTCGAAATCAGCATCCTCGATCTCTTCATCATCTTTCTTTTTCTCTTCCGAAGTATCGGTAGATTTTTCTGGTTCCTGTTCTTTCGCGCTAGCATACATCTTACTGGCAACCTCGTTCCAATTTTTGTTGAGTTCATCCACAGCTTCACGAATATCATCAACATTAGAACTCTCTTTAGCTTTTTTCAGCTTTTCTACGGAATCATCTAAGCTCTTTCGATCATCATCGCTCAACTTATCTTTGAACTCTTCGAGATTCTTCTCAGTCTGAAAAATGAGTTGATCAGCTTGATTGCGCAGATCTACTTCTTCACGCTTTTTCTTGTCTTCAGCTTCATGTTTTTTAGCATCATCTACCATCTTTTCTACTTCTTCCTCGGAGAGTCCACTGGAAGCTTCAATTCGAATAGACTGCTCTTTACCAGTAGCTTTATCCTTGGCAGAAACGTTCAAGATTCCATTGGCATCGATATCGAAGGTAACCTCTATCTGTGGAATACCTCTTGGTGAAGGTGGAATTCCTTCCAAATGAAACCTACCGATAGTTTTATTGTAAACTGCCATCTCACGTTCACCCTGAAGCACATGAATCTCGACAGAAGTTTGATTATCAGCTGCAGTAGAGAAAATCTGACTCTTTTTAGTCGGTATTGTGCTGTTTCTCTCAATGAGATTTGTAGATACTCCTCCAAGAGTTTCAATCCCAAGTGAAAGAGGTGTTACATCCAAGAGAAGTACATCTTCGACATCTCCTCCGAGAATACCACCTTGAATTCCAGCGCCCATAGCCACAACTTCATCTGGGTTTACACCTCTGTTAGGCTCTTTCCCAAATATCTTCTTGACTATTTCCTGAACTTTTGGAATTCTTGTAGAACCACCGACAAGAATTACTTCATCAATATCACTTGCTTTGAGCCCGGAGTCTTTCAACGCTTTTTCACAAGGTTCTTTTGTACGATTTAATAAATCTTCGATTCGATTTTCGAGATCTGCTCGTGACATTGAAAGATTCAGATGTTTTGGACCGGTATTATCAGCTGTAATGAAAGGTAAGTTGATATCAGTTTGCATTGAACTGGATAACTCTTTCTTTGCATTTTCTGCAGCTTCTCGAAGCCTCTGTAATGCCATAGGATCTTCTTTTAGATCAATACCGTCAGATTTCTTGAACTCTTCGGCAATCCAGTCAACAACGCGCTGATCAAAATCGTCACCACCAAGATGTCCATCTCCGTTAGATGCATTTACTTCAATGGACTTCTCACCGTCGATATCCATGATGTCAAGTATTGAAATATCGAATGTTCCGCCACCCAAATCAAAGACCGCAACCTTCTGATCCTTCTTCTTATCCAGACCATACGCAAGTGCAGCTGCAGTAGGTTCGTTAATTATCCTTCTCACTGTCAAACCGGAAATCTTTCCTGCGTCTTTTGTAGCTTGTCGCTGAGAATCATTAAAATAAGCAGGTACAGTGATAACAGCTTCTTTCACAGATTGACCAAGATAATCTTCCGCCATCTGCTTGAGTTTCTGAAGGATCATAGCACTGATCTCTGGAGGAGTATATGTTTTGTCAACTGCCTCTACTACAACTCCACCTCCTTTACCGGCTTTAACCTGATACGGAACTTCACTTACCTCAGTACCTACCTCATCAAACTCACGCCCCATAAATCTTTTGATAGAAAACACAGTATTTTGGGGATTGGTAACCGCTTGTCGTTTAGCCGGTTGACCAATCAATCTTTCTCCATCTGTAGTAAAAGCTACAACCGATGGAAGTGTACGTCCACCTTCTGGTGTAGGAACTATTTTTGGTTCTCCACTTTCCATTATTGATAGACAAGAATTGGTCGTTCCTAGATCGATTCCAATAATTTTTGACATTGCTAATAACCTCCAAACTATTTATTCATTATCTAAGATGAGTTTTCAGAACCATTTGATGCAATAACCATACCATGGAACTAAAAGTGTATATATGGCAGAGATAGGGTACTATACGACGGTAAGACTAAGTCTTCTTGTCAGACTTATTTTTTACTTTAGATTTTATTTTCACTGATTTGCTAGATATTTTTTTAGAATTATTGAAGACCAATTCACCTGATTTAGCATCAACCTTAATCGTGTCACCTTCCTGATATTTTCCTTCAAGAATTTTTTCAGAAAGAGGGCTTTCGATAGACGATTGAATTTCTCGTCTTAATGGTCGAACTCCATATTCAAGACTGTAACCTTTCTCAATAATTAAATCTTTTGCACGATGTGTAAGAGTAAGAGACATCTTTTTTTCAGCTAAATTAGAATACAGATCTTTCAATTGTAAATTAATAATCTCTCTAACACTTTTAGTCGAAAGGGTATCGAATACAAGCACTTCATCAAGACGGTTAAGGAACTCCGGATTAAAGGTATCCTTCACATTATTCATAACACTTACCTTCATTGCGTCATAATCTGAATCAGAGGAACCTTCTCCAAATCCGTATGTATGCAGCTTACCAATTCCTTTTGTTCCAAGATTAGAGGTCATAATAATTATCGTATTACGGAAATCAATCTTTCTGCCCATACTATCTGTTATGACTCCTTCATCAAGAAGTTGAAGGAGGATGTTATAAACATCGTGATGAGCTTTTTCCATTTCATCAAATAAAATTACTGAATAAGGTTTACGTCTTACGCGTTCTGTCAATTCTCCACCCTCCTCATAACCCACATAACCGGGTGGGGCACCAATTAGTCGAGAAGCTGAGAATCGTTCCATATATTCTGTCATATCGATTTTGACAAGTGCATCATCCTGAGAAAAAAGATGGCGGGCCAGAACTTTAGCTGTCTCTGTTTTACCTACACCGGTTGGCCCCAGAATAAGAAAGGCGCCAATTGGTCGAGAGGGATTTTTCAATCCGGCGCGAGCTCTTTGAATGGCTCTGGTCAAACTTTCGATTGCAGCATCTTGGCCAATAATGTATTCTTTCAACTCATCAGCCATCTTAAGAAGCTTCTGAGATTCATTTTGAGCCATCTTTGTGATAGGAATGCCAGTCATGGTCGAAACAACATCTGCAATATCATCTTTTGTAATGGTAACAGCACTATTGGATTCTTGCTTAGCCCATTCTTTTTGGGCGATTTCCAGTTTTTTAATTAGATTTCTTTCTCGATCACGTAAACTGGCAGCTTCTTCAAATTTCTGATTTGACACTACAGTCTCTTTCTCGGCTCTAACCTGCTCAACTTCTAATTCTAACTCGATTATTTTATCCGGAACGTTGAGATTTAATAGATGCATTCTGGCACCAGCTTCATCCATAACATCTATAGCTTTATCTGGGAGATACCTATCTGAAATATATCTATGGCTCAAATCGACACAGTTTCGAATCGCATCTTGATCGTAGCGAACATTGTGATGACTTTCGTAGCTCGATTGTAGACCTTGCAAAATTGCCACAGATTCATCAAGGGTTGGAGGTGAGATAATTATCCTCTGAAATCGTCGTTCTAAAGCTCCATCTTTCTCGATATACTTGCGATATTCTTCCATGGTTGTAGAACCGATACAGTGTATTTCTCCACGTGAAAGAGCCGGCTTGAACATGTTGGAAGCATCAAGCGAACCCGACGCGCTCCCTGCGCCCACCAAAGTATGAAGTTCATCAATGAAAAGAATAATATCATCATTGGACTCAAGTTCATTCATGATAGCTTTAATACGTTCTTCAAATTGTCCTCGATATTTTGTGCCTGCTACCAAAGAGGCGAGGTCAAGGGCTACAATCCGTTTGTTTTGAATTAGACGAGGAACTGATTTTTCTACGACTCGTTGAGCCAATCCTTCAGCGATAGCTGTTTTCCCAACCCCGGGCTCACCTATTAAAACTGGGTTGTTTTTCTTCCTTCTGCATAGAATTTGAGCTACACGCTCTATTTCTCCGATTCGTCCTACGACGGGATCCAGGCGATTCTGACGTGCTAATACAGTTATATCCCTACTGAAATGATCTAAAGCCGGAGTGGAGGATTTAGTATTTGAAATAGGTTTTTTCTTTTCTTCTAAGAGAACATCATCTTCCTTTAACTGCTCAACAATTGCATCGTAATCCACTTCGTAGGCACTCAACACTTCATAGGCAACCCCTTCCTTTTCCTGCAGCATTGCCATAAGAAGATGAAAATCCTCAGCTTGACTAGATCCGAGGTTTGATGCTTCAATGAATGTATTCCTGAGAATCCTCTCAGCACGCCGAGTAAGAGGCAAATGACCCAGTGTCATAGTACCTCCCGAAGGTTTTACCATATCCTCGATCATTACACGCATTTCTTCCAAATCACAACCCAATATTTCCAACAGCTGTATTGCTTTCCCTGATCCTTCTCGAATTATCCCCAGCATTAAATGTTCTGAACCAACATAGCTGTGACCCAGTTGGATTGCCTCTTCCTTGGCAAACTTCATTATTGTTTGGACGCGTTTAGAGAAATTTTCTTTCATTTGTTACTTGAGCTTAGTTGAATTTACCGTGGTATCTCTCCTATCGCAACTTACTTTTCCGCAGAAGTGATGATTCCCTCATTCAAATAGAGCATTCGATCTGCAATCTCACCTACCCGAGGATTATGAGTGGCGATAATAAACCCACACCCTTCAGCCGTCACCAACTCACGGATAACCTGCATCAGATGCTCTCCTGCAGAAACATCCAGATTTCCGGTAGGTTCATCAGCCAACACAAGCTTAGGATTATTCACCAACGCTCGCAAAACCGCCACTCTTTGGCGTTCACCGCCGGAAATGGCAGCGGGTCTGTGATCTGTCCTCTCCGATAATTCCAAGCGGTCCAGCCACTCCTCAGATATCTTATGAGCTTCCAACACTTCCCGACCAGCCAGCATCAGAGGGATCATCAGATTTTCCAGAATTGTGAACTCCGGCAGTAAATGATGGAATTGGAAGACGAAGCCGATGGTCTGGTTACGCAATCTCGAAAGGGCCGTGTCACCTAGTCTGGAGACATCCTGTTCATTAATGAAAAGAGAACCACTGTCCGGCCGGTCGAGTGTTCCCAGCACATTCAGAAGAGTGGATTTTCCACAGCCGGAAGGTCCCATGATAGCGACGATTTCGCCCTGTTCTACGCTGATGCTGACATCACGTAGTACCTCCAAACGGCCATTAGCTACGGCGTATCCTTTGCTGATATTTTTCGCCTGCAGAATCATTTCTCGAACCTAACCGCTTCAGTAAGACTCAACCTACTTGCCACTCGAGCGGGATAAACTGAGGCCAGGCTGATGATCGCTCCGGAGACAGAGATTAATATCACAACATCCCCCAGAGAAAGAGCCATGGGCACCGCCGACACCAGATAGATAGTTTCAGGAAGTTTAAGAAATCCCCATTTCATTTGCGCAAAAATTAATGTTATTCCTGTAATCATACCAAATACCGCACCAATTCCACCGATCATGATTCCCTGAAACGCAAAGATGCGAGCGACTTTTCTTCTGGTAGCTCCCATGGCTCGAAGGATCCCGATTTCCCGCACTTTCTCCATGATGAGCATGATAAGTGTGGAAGCGATTCCAAACGATGCGACAATGATAATTAAGCTAAGTACGATTGTACCAACGAGTTTTTCAAGCTCCATGGCTGAAAACAATATCCCGTGCTGTTCCCGCCAGCTTGTGAGGGTCAATTCTTCCGGCAAGAGAGCAGATATTTTGTCTTCCGCAATCTTTGCCGTCGATCCTTCCCTGAGCAGGAAGTCAACGCCATCTACGGACGTACCCGCTCGGAACAGCTGTTTGCCCATCTCCATGGGTATGAAGCAGACTCTATCGTCGAAAATGGGAATACCCGTCCGGAAGACGCCTTGAACTTCCACATCTCCCCACGTAGGAAAACCTAACGCAAGTTGACCACTTGTCGGACTGACAAGCCGCAATCTGTCGCCCGGTCTGACTTGCAATCTTGCTGCCAGTTCCGTACCCATCACAATGCCAGATTTTTCCATCGGTCGATCCAATTCAGATTCCATGAAGGGACGATAGACCGAGCCCAATTTATCCGATTCCACCGCCTTCAGAGTGACCAATTGGCGATTGTCGTCTCGGATGATAATTCCTTTCCGCTCCAGATAAAAGGAAGCATCTTCAACTTCCGGAATGGAAACTGCAGCCGACTTGATTTTTGCCTGAAGGTTTTCATCAAGGGATATATTTGCAATCCTCAAATCACTCTCGAAACCGGAAACTCGCTCCTCCAGTTCATTTGTGAAACCATTTAGTACAGCAATGGCAGCTAAGACAGCAAAGCACCCTACCGCTACGCCCAGCATAGCCATGACGGCACTCCACGAGACAAATCCGACTCGCTTTCGGGAGACGAGAAATCTGCGGCCCAATCCCAGCGTCAGATTCTTCATTCGTACCTCACTGCTTCCGCCGGCTGAACTCCAGAGGCCTTCCAAGCAGGATAAACCGTCGCTGCTAAAGCGAGAAGGAATCCGAAGACTCCAACAGTTATGAACTGCTGAGGATGAAATTCTACCGCCAGTTGAGACATGAAGTAAATTTCTGCGGGAATCTGGAAAAATCCATATCTAATCTGAAGAAAGCCTACCGCGAGGGCAAGACAGATTCCAAGTCCAACACCGATGAGCCCAACCAGTCCCCCTTCCAAGAGGAAGAGTTGGGAAATTTTTCTACGCGAAAAACCGACTGCCCGCAAAACACCTATGTCCCGATTTTTTTCCATGACAATCATGGTGAGTGCAGAAGAAATATTGAAAATCGCCACCAATGCAATGAGTCCGAAAACGATAGTCATGGGTTGTTTTTGTGACCTGAGCCAAGCGAAAAGTCTGCCGTGCCTTTCCAACCATGTTTCGGGTATGTAGCCTATCCCTGCAGAAGAGACAACATCCGCAACAAATTCTGTCTTATCTTCATTTTTCAGCTGTACAACACGACCGGAAATTTGATCAGACATACCAAAAAGTGATTGAGCTTCTGATAACGATGTATAGATGACCGTTTCATCATAATCTTTCAGTCCAGTATCGTAGATTCCCACCACTCGGAATTGCCTAATGCCTGGCGGCTTTCCCGGACGACCTAAATTCGCCATGTCCAACAGAGTGACCTTTTTGCCGACTGTGACTCCAAGCTGCTTGGCCAGCGCCGCTCCCATGACGACAGTACCGTCACCACTGAGATCAAATTCCCCGTCAGTAATGAATTGAGGTGTGGCGATAATTTTATCTATTCCTAATGAAGGCATCCCCTCCACCATAACACCTTGCGTCTCTCTGCCGACTCGAATCATGGCCGCTTGACTGATATACGGCTCACTGGCGGCAATTTCACTTATGTTGTTTAGGATAGAATCGAGGTGACTGTCCACTTCCGGAAGATTACGATCGAAATATCCGCGAATACGAATGTGACCGTCGAAGCCGATGATTTTTTGCTCGATTTCGCTCTCGAAGCCGTCCAAGACAGCCAGCGTCAAGATGAGTACAGCGACGCCAATGGCCAATCCCGCCACTGCGAGATAGCTGATGAACGAAGTAAAACTAAATTTATGCTTGGATCGGAGATGCCGAGCGGCGATTAGGGAAAGGGGACCCATGACTAATCATCGCCGGGGAGTGTCCGCATGGCAGGAAACAACAGTACATCGCGAATGGAGGTTTGATCGGTCAGCAACATAACGAGACGATCCACACCGAGGCCCACTCCACCGGTGGGCGGCATTCCTACCTCAACAGCCCGTACAAAATCTTCATCAAATGCTTGAGCTTCTTCATCGCCTTTCTGGCGGAGCTCCGCCTGGGCCATAAGTCGCTCTCGCTGATCTACAGGATCGGTCAACTCCGTAAATGAGTTAGCCAATTCTCTTCCGCCAATGAACAGCTCGAATCGCTCTACAATCTCCCCGGAATCGTCATCTCGCTTTAGCTTAGCTAGAGGTGAAATCGCTTTGGGATAATCAATGACAAACGTAGGCTCCTGAAGTTTCGGCTCCACTAAATTCTTCATAAGCAGCTCCAGAAGAGCGCCGACGTGAGCATCTTTCTCAGCATCGATACCGTGCTTTTTACAAATTTTAGTGAGCTTGCCTTCGTCTGATAAAACAATTTTCTCTCCTGTCGCTTCTTCAAGTAGTTCCACGTAACCGGCTCGGCGATACGGTTTGGAAAAATCAATGGAAGTTCCGTCAATCTCAACTGTTTTCACATCGACAGCTTCCGCCGCAGCCCTGATGAGCTCCTCGGTAAAGTCCATAAGGAAATTGTAGTCTACGTAGGCGGCATAATACTCCAGCATGGTGAATTCGGGATTGTGTGTTTTGTCCATCCCTTCGTTGCGAAAATCTTTTGCCATTTCGTACACCCGGTCGAAACCTCCAATGATAAGGCGTTTCAGAAAAAGTTCATCAGCAATGCGAAGATAAAGCGTACTGTCGAGAGCGTGGTGCTGAGTTTTGAACGGTCTTGCGAAAGCACCTCCATAGATAGGTTGCAACACTGGAGTTTCCACTTCGAGAAATCCACTCTGATCCAGGAATGCTCGAACGGCAGTGATAATTTGCGCTCGCTTTCTAAAGACATCTCGCACTTCCGGGTTCACCACCAGATCGAGATGGCGATGGCGGTAGCGCTGTTCCTTGTCAGCGAATGCGTGGTACGTCTCTCCTTCTTTCTCTTTCCCGCCGGGAAGCGGACGGATACTTTTCGCTAGTACAACTAATTCAGATACATCGATGGAAATCTCGCCGGTACGTGTGGTAAAAACTTTTCCCTTTGCTCCAACTATATCACCCATGTCGAGAAGTTTGAAAACCTCGTAAGATTGTTCACCTGCATTATCCCGCTTGATGTAGCACTGAATTTTGCCCACGTCATCCTGAATATGGAAAAAGGCAGCCTTTCCCATCCGGCGGAGAGATACAATTCGCCCGGCTGCGGATACAGTTTTGCCTTTCAGTTTATCAAAACCTTCAATGATCTCAGTAGAACGGTGAGTCCGGTCATAAACGTAGGGATACGGATTGACTCCCATCTCCTGGAGCTTCGCCGCTTTTTCCTTCCTGAATTGAATGATTTGGGTCAGGCTTTGTTCTTTTTCAGCCGCCATGTTTTATTCTCCTAATTTTCCTTAATAACTGCTGACTTGCCTGCTTTCTGCAGCAGATAAGCCCTCATAAATCCATCAAGATCACCATCCATAACCCGTTTGGCGTCTCCCACTTCTACCTTCGTCCGATGATCTTTCACCATGGTGTAAGGGTGAAATACATACGAGCGGATCTGACTCCCGAATCCGATATCCATTTTCTTATCTTCTAAATCTTTCCGCGCTTCAGCCTGTTCCTCCAATTTAAGCTGATAGAGCCGCGCCTTCAAAATCTTCAAGGCATTCGCCTTGTTCTTGTGCTGCGATCGCTCATTCTGGCACTGTGCTACTGTACCGGTTGGGATGTGCGTAATTCTTACGGCTGAATCAGTCCTGTTCACATGTTGACCTCCGGCGCCGCTGGCTCGGTAGGTATCAATTCTCAGTTCGTCCTGATTAATCTCAATCTCGATATCTTCATCTACTGACGGATAGACAAACACACTAGCGAAGGAGGTATGCCGACGGCTGGAAGCGTCGAAAGGTGAAATTCGAACCAGCCGATGAACTCCCATTTCCGCTTTCAAGAGGCCGTAGGCAGAATCACCCTTAACTTCGATGGTGACATCCTTGATACCTGCTTCCTCACCCGGCTGGAAGTCAATCACATCATACGAGAATCCATGACGCTCAATCCAGCGGATGTACATGCGGTAGAGCATGTCGCTCCAATCCTGAGACTCAGTACCGCCGGCTCCGGGATGAATTTGCAGAATAGCGTCTTTATCGTCATCTTTCCCGCTCAGCATTAGTCGCAGTTCTAGATCATCTATAGTGTTGGTGAATTGAGCCAGTTCATCCGCCGCTTCCTTGAGATGAGCTGAACCAACCGCGTCTTCCTCGGAAAGGAGTTCCAGGTGTGTCTCAACATCATCCCGCTTGGATTGAGCGGATTCCCACAAATTGATCTCTTTCTCGATGATGGAAATTTTCTTTAGAACTTTTTGAGCTGAGGTTGAGTCGTTCCAGAAATCTTCTGCTGAGGAGTGCTTTTGGAGGGAGGCCAAATTAGAGTTCAACGCCGGGAGGTCAAAGATACCCCCGGAGTTCACTAAAGCGACTGTCTGTCGCCTTAAACTGTTCATGTAGTATAGATATATCCATTGTTTTGATGACCTTACGGGGAGGAATTTAGTTATTTAAGTTGAAAGATGATTAGAATAAAGATGTCATTTATTAGGTATAACAAACCTCAACTGTCCAGTGGGCTTTTTACAGCCAAAGTACCTTTCTGCATGACGTGAGTATAAATCATGGTTGTCCTCACGTCTTTGTGACCCAGCAATTCCTGTACCGTTCGAATGTCGTAGCCATTCTCCAGTAAATGTGTGGCAAACGAATGACGGAATGTATGGGGTCCGCCCTGCTTAAGAATTCCGGCTTTTTTAATAGCTTTTTTAACCGCGCGCTGAATATTTGATTCATGTAGATGATGCCGCCTGACAATTCCGGAGATTGGATCTTTACTTAATGATGGACCTGGGAACACAAAATACCAACCTAAATCTTTACCACTGTTAGGATATTTCTTTTCGATTGAATATGGCATGAAGACTCCTGGTACATTTTTATTTTGATCATTCTCGTGAATATACCTCACTTTATCTATTTGGTGGGTCAAGGATTCTTTTAAAGAAACCGGCAACATGGTGACGCGGTCCTGCTCTCCTTTTCCATCCCGGATTACAATTAGATTTTGATCAAAATCAACATCCTTAACACGAAGTTGTAAACATTCTGAAATTCGCATTCCGGTTCCATAGAGCAGTTTTACAATCAACGCATTGGTTCCATCCATTAACGCTATAATCTTTTTCGCTTCTTCCTGTGAAAAAACGGTTGGCACTTTTCTTGATCGTTTAGCGATTACAAACTCCTGTGGGTTACCTATATCTTTTTCAAGGACGTATCTATATAAAAATAAAACAGCATTCCTAGCCAAGTTTTGTGTAGATGCAGATACATTCTTTTCTTTTGCTAAATATGTTAGAAATGCATTGAATTCTTTACCTCCCAAGTTTTTCGGATGTGCTTTATTATGATACAGAATATATTGTTTAATCCAATGCTTATAGGTCTTTTCCGTCCTATAACTGTAATGCCTTAACCGGATTTTTTCACTGACTAGGTCTAATAATTTTGACATGGATTTTGATTAGAATATTGGTTAATATTTATAAGGAATTTAACGATTGATAAGAATATTGCAAATACAGTAAAGTGCGCTTATTGGGTGCATTATCATGCGAAAGTGCAGTATAGTAAGTAGTTAGGCGGTTTAAAGTCCCTTAATCGTCTAATTAAAATAATCAGGGGACAAGCAAAGGAGAAATACAATGTCTTCAAATGAAAATGCTGGTGGTGGAATAAAGGTTTTATCTTTTTTAATACCGCTTTTTAGGGTTAATCCTATATTTGGTTTGGAAAGACGAAAAACCTGTTGCAAGCAAACAGGTCGGGAAAGCAGCGTTGTGGGGTTTTGGGATTGGAGTAGTGATATATATAATCTCAATGGCTCTAGTTGTAAGTACTGTTGGATCTTATTATTAATAATCAATACTCCTGTCTATAACATCAATAAACAAATTTTAGTGGTTCTATAGGCAGGAGTTACTAAATAGTTTGGAGAAAATAATGGGTTTTTGTTCAAAATGTGGCAAAGAAAATTCAGATAACGCAAGTTTTTATGATTCGTGTGGTAATAATTTGAAAAATGAAACACCGATGACAACAAGTTCAAGAAATATTGAGAACCATTTAACAAAAGCAATTTTAGTTACATTGTTTTGTTGTTTACCCTTTGGAATTGTCTCTATAGTTAATGCTTCTTCGGTAAACGGAAAAGTTCAGGCTGGTGACATTGATGGTGCCAATGAAGCTAGCAAAAAGGCTGACCAGTGGGCTAATTGGGGTATTATTGCTGGTTTAGGATTCGGAATTATCTATTTCTTAATCATTGTTGCGGCAGGTATTTAATTAATTGCAAATAAATACAATAAAGA
>MDSZ01196834.1_pt1 | contig 19547 bp, 20 predicted proteins | sample 811201 | NCBI WGS metagenome assembly MDSZ01 (sample SAMN05326647, study PRJNA326480) | marine metagenome | isolation source: seawater | place: Indian Ocean: North | collected 2010 | reverse complement strand
GAGGACTACAGATATCCATAAGAAGGGTATGTGTGCCCACAATAAAATTTCATTGGGAAAGTTTAATATACTTACTAATAAATATGCAGACAAAAAGTATAGTGGTGGGAAGGCATTAACACCTGATGATAGTGCTGTAATCAAATCATCAATATTCTCCTGATCAACTAAAGTTAATGTTAACAGATCATCTATGTTTTCCCATGAGAATTCATAAAATTTGATAAATAGGTAAACAGATTGAGTAATGCATAAACTAATTAAAATTAAATATGCTATGCTTTTATAATGAGAATTAGTCATCTATAAAAGGACTTTAGAATTTATAAGTTTCTCAAAAAGTTTGTATGCTTCATTTACAGAAAGAATTTTCTTAATTGCATTACTTACCTCCCTACCTGCGATAGTACCTTCTGGGTAACCCCATTGCTTGTGATGTAAACTGGCACTGTCATACCAATCTCCCAAGAGGGTAAGAGAGGGGATTTTAAACGCTCCTGCCAAGTGCATACAAAGGGAGGTGTTGGTTACAACGAAATCTGCTGTTGAAACCAGAGCTGCGGATTGCCTTAGGTTTAATTTACCACAGAAATTTTTGATTTTTGTGGTTTGCTCAACCCTGACCCTACTCCTGTCTTCCTCCGAACCGACAATGCAAAGAATAAAACCGGTATTCTCGAACAGTAATTTAGTTAGCTCCGTAAAATTTTCGTCTCCCCAGCATTTCTCTGGGAATCCTCCGCCAGGAGCAATAACGATTCTCCGTTCGGATGGATTTCTTGAACCCCATTGGCTTTCGGCTGTAGAAAGCTCATGGTCATGGAGAAAGATTTCGGGTCTCGGTTCAATTACTGTGTCAGAGCCTAGAAGGGAAAGAAATCCAAGAGCAGCTTCTGAAACCTTCTTGTTTTCTTGGAAGGGTATGCAATGGTGACACCAATTATCACCGCCAGCATAACCTTTGACGCCGTATCGGTTGGGAATGTTTGCTCTTCGTAATAGCCAAGAACCCTGACGGCTGCCAAGTACATCAATTCCATGAGTAAATCTTTTTTGGGTTATGTATCGTGATTCTCTTGAAAACAGTGCATAAAACAATCCCTCCAAGAATGTCTTTGGCGAATTTGCCGGAAACCTGCAATTTTGCTTATTATGCCAAGGTGCATTGCAGGAAATGATTTCATCAAGATATGGATTGTTTTCCAAAAGAGGCCTGGCCCAATCACCTACACCCATTGAAATGTTACTTTTAGGAAAAGCTCTTTTTAAGCCGCCAATAAGGGGGGTAGCAACTAATACATCCCCAAGATCATTGTTTCTAAGAACAAAAAAATTCTTTTTTCTCAATCTATTAATTTCTAAGGCGTCAAAGCCAATACATCGGTTGCAAAATTTCTTGGAAAGTCTCTGGCTTGAAACTTCGATAAAATCAATTTGCTCGACTCAAATTTATATTCCTTTGATGGTTCGCCAAAATCAGCAAAATCATCTTTTTTACATAAAAAAAGTTCATATCCAAGAGATTCTAAGAAAATTAGAGGTTCGTTAGTTTTATAACCATAGCGTTTCTGATTCTCCTCCATAATTTCAATGTAAATGGCCTTGACTATGTGATTTTTTAAACAGGTTTCCCAGCCTTTGAGAGCCGATAACTCATGACCCTCAAGATCGATTTTGGCAAAGTCGATTTTGGAAATGTTGTTTGCAATGCAATAACCATCCAAAGTTATGCTGGGTATAGAAATACCTGATTCTTCGACTGTTGAGACATGTGATTGCCCTGATTGTTCGTTGCAAAGATAAAACTTACAGCTGCCATTTTCTGCTGTTACGCATGCATGCGTTAAACTTATATTTGAACTACTGTGGTACTCAATTGAATGCCTAAGTAATTCAATAATTTTAGGATTTGCTTCAAATAAATGATAATTACATTTCGGTTTGAAAGGGAGTAAACCGAATGAGCAAAACCCCACATTTGCGCCTAGATCAAAAAAAATTCCATCGTCATCAGAAAGAAAGGATTTTGCTAATTCAAAAAAATCAGGTTCAAATGAACTTTTTATGAATGCATTTCGTGGTTCCGGATCCATTAGGTCGATGTAAGAAACAGCATTTTCATTAAAATTAATCCTACAGATTCTATGCTGCAGACCTAATTTGCAAAGAACTTCTATAATTCTATGTCTTAAAAGAAAATTTGGTAAATGATCAACTAGATGCATATAAATAAAAAAAATCTTGATCCTGTTTTGATAAGTCATTGGGCTCAAATTCTGGAAAACCAGCTTCGACTTTATGGAATCGTTTATAACCAACTTGTTGTAGGAAATTGAATAAATTTGTTCTTTTTTCAGATGAAATCGTTACCTCAATGGACAATTTTGGTTTGTATTTTAACAAAGTTTTTTCAAATCCCTTAAGTGCTTCGTATTCCAATCCCTCAACATCGCATTTAACAAAATTTATCTTATTTAAATTTTGTTCAATAAAATAGGAGTCTAGAGTGAGGATCGGGATTTTGACTGTTTCGAATCTACTTTCCTTTGGTGCGATAAGAGATGCCTTTTCTGAATCATTCAGGTTGTAGTGAACATCTACTAATCCATTGTAGTCACCAACTGCCTTATTGATTGTTTGCACATTACGGAAATACTTTACTGAATGAAGAAGTTTATGAAAGGTTGGTGGTACAGGTTCGAAAGCATGAATTTCTCCGTTTTTTCGTGTAATTATTGAAAAAAGAACCGTGTAATAACCAATATTTGCACCAATATCAAAAACTACATCTCCTTTTTTAATATGTTGTAAATATAATAATTTTTCGTAGTTTATAAATTTCTGCTTACGAAATAAAAAATTATATATTTTAGGGAATTTAATTAGCCAAGAGTATTTATGCATTAATACTTAAAAATTAACTAATTTACTGATCAAACTTTTGAATTCATCGCTCATTTCTCTTGTTGAATGAGAAAGGTAAACATTTTTGCGTTTTTTTCGCAACTCTGAATCAATTTCCTCAACAAGACTTTTTTCAATGCCTGATTCAAACTCATCGAATGTTTCGCATAAAAACAGTAATTCTTTGTAATTTGTAATATTAATCAATTTTGAACTTACTACGGGAAGGCCTGCGGAAAAATAATCAAATAATTTCAACGGCACGCAATGTAGATTATGGGAATCTGAAATATCATAGGGCATGAAACCAACTTGGCACTGAGAGATAATATACAGCATCTCCTGTTTTGAAACAGGAGGAATTTCAAATACATTATTGTCTTGACGAAAGTTATTTCCACCAAAACTTATCAATGAGCATGATGAAAATCGATTTGCAATAAAATGGTAAATCGTGTTGTCCAATCTGTCGATCCCTTGTCCAGCGTAGATTAATCGAGGTTCAGGGATTTCTGATAAAGCTAGATCTATCTTAACTTTTTGATTTTCATCTAAGGGGGAATGAAATGCGGAAGTTACGGGTTGAGGCCACAGAACGATTCTTTTTTTAGGAAATTTTTCCTGAAGTATTTCATGCATTGATGGAGGTATGACGAAAATTATGTCGGCAATATGGCAATTTAAAAGCAGGCGCTCATTTAACTCTGAGTAGTCTGCACAAAGGTAGATCAGTAGGTCAAAGTGTTCCTTAAATTTATCCCTCAAGCCAGCAAGAGAATCTAGGTTGTTGTAAAATAAGATTCTTTTGTTTGTTTTATTGCATTTAGATTGAATCTGTTTCCATAGAAAATGATTTTGTAAACTGTTCAAATAAGGTAAAGAGGATGACCGAGTTGAAAAATTAAAAAGGTTTTTCGATTCTATTCCCATAATAGCGGAATCCATTTCTAATTTTCTTTTTTTCTTAAGAAAACTTATTGGTTTTGAAATATGTCTAACTTGGAAGTTACTAAACGAGGCAGTCTCACATAGTAACTCCAACACATTGGGATTACTCCAACTGAAATTTGAAAGAAAAGTTATTTCCGGAGCAATTTCTCTTTCCATTGGAATTTAAATAGAAAACAAATACTTAAAATTGTTATATAAATGTGAAACAGATGTATCGAGTAACCTCTGAATCTAAAATTTAATATACTTTTAATTTGATCAGTTGTCAGCATTCGCCAGAGATAACGAAAATATAACTTCCAGTTGGTGACTTCATTGATACCGTGTTTTGAAGTGAATAACTTTATGGATTCCAATTCATAACCCCTTTTTTTCCAGTTCTTGCCGCCCGTTTTCAAAGATCTCCAAGGGTGGCAAACGGAAGCATTATATACAAAGAATGTTTTATGTGCTGATCTTTTAATTCTGTAGGCAAAATCTACATCTTCAAATGCTATTTCAAAATTCTCATCAAATCCCTGAAGTTCTTGGAAAAGACTTTTTTCTATACATAAGTTACTAGTCCATAACATTCCTCCCTTCTCGTTTTCGGGACATCCTTCTGCCCAGGATCTTTTAGGTCTGTCAGGAAAGATTCTTCCTTCAAATACAAGAATATGTGGATTTTCCCTAATCGCTGTGGAATAAGCACTCAAATATCCTTTTTGAGCTATACAGTCATCATCTAAAAAGACAATCCATTCACCTTTAGCTCGATCAACTCCTGCATTTCGATTTCCGGCTGGACCATTTTTCTTGCCTACCCCCCAAGAAACCCATGGGAAATCGTTTGTTACTAGTTTTTTACAATGAGTTGACGCAGAATCGTCAGAAACTAGGATTTCATAGCTTGGCGCCCTTTTTTGATTTTCTAGACTTAATGAAAAAAGACACTTTCGTAAGTCATCGGGTCTCTCATAGGCTGGAATTATGACACTAAAAAAAGGCGAGGTCATTTTGTATAATTGTCAGCGATAATATGATTAAAAGCAGATAGGAAATTAATATTAAACTTGTTAAGAGTGAAATTAATCTCTGCCAACTTCCTTCCTCTTTGCCCGCATAGTTTTGATTTTTCGTTATTGTTGAGTATTCTGTTCATTGAAATTGACCAACCATGATAATCCTGTGGTTGGATCAATTCTCCATATCCTCCATTTTCCGGATTTGTATGTAAACATCCTGAATCAGTCATTAGGACAGGTTTGCTCATTGCCATTGCCTCAAGCATGTTTGTATAACCTGAAGTGTCTTTAGGGTTTCCGGTTAAGGGGATGCAGACCGCTTTGCACTGTGAATACCATTTGCGAAGGGTAGGGTAGTCAATCGCTTGATCAGGGGGATCAACCGAGGAATCGACCCAATTAATATTTGCTGGTAGTTGAGTAGGCTTTTGATAATTTGGTGCGATAATTCTTATTTCAGCCGCCACATTATGTGCACTTTTAATAAGAGTTTCATAATCTCTTTCTGTTTTTCCAGTAGCTAAAAAAAATGGTTTTGAATCATCATTATCAATTTCTTTTTTGGGATCAAAAAGATCCATGTCTACACACCATGGAATAAATATTGAGGGGGCGAATTGGCTAAAATAACTTTCGGCACTTGGAGTTAAACAGAAAAAACCAGCTGATTTATTTAAAATATTCTCCTTGTATGAAAGTTGAATAGATTTTTTTAAGGATGGGGCGGGGATTTTAAATGTCCAAGCAAGTACTTTATTCGGAAACAATTTTGTTGTTCCAAGTGGGCCGCAGACGGAATAGATAAAATCTGAGTTTTTAGAAGCTAAATAAGCAGATAATTCTGCTTTTGCACCAGGTGAATTTCTAAATATTGATCTGTCCAATAATTTTTGGAACAATCTTGGGATCATTATTTCATTTGTTTTTAAGAATTCTATATCGAATTTATCGGACTTCTCCAATGCATCAATTCCCCAAAGGTGATTTTTGGGGTATAAACCAGATTCAATCTCGGGTCTTCTAGATTCGAGATAGGGATGAAGAACTGAAATTTTTTTCTTAATAAGAAATGTATGATTCCCAAAACTTAAAATTATTGTTTTTCCAATTATGGCAACCCATTGGAAGACTTCCCTTGGTCACTTCACGGAATAAAAATTCTGGAAGTACCTCAAACGAGTAATTGGCTGCTATAACGGGATCTGCAATTTTAAATTGATCTGTTGAGAAAACATTGGGCACATAAATACTCCAAAAAATATCCTCTCCGGGAGATTCTTTTATATAATGTTTTAAATTGTTCCTGAATCCAAAATTTTTACTAATCCCTTTAAGGGTAATTTTCTTATATTTAAAAACAGGAACTTTTCCTTTTGGCGAAGATTCAATTTGTTTTATTATAGATTTAAAGGTTTTAACCTTTCGAAGAGAGAAACCGCCGTTTCCCACCTTCCATAATTGCTCTTTTGGTTTTCCATCAAATCCATCAACCATCCAAGGTGCCCCAATATAATCAAAACCAAGTTTTGAAAAATAGTCGAGCTTGTCTTCAAAAACCCAGCAATCTGTCTGAATAATTTGAATATAACAAAAATCAGAAAATGATTCATAGAATTCTTTTCGGCAAAGTAATTTGCTATACGAAAGTTTATCTTTAAAGTAAGAATCATTAAACATAATAGTCTTGAATCCACTTTTTTCTTTCCAGTCTGCTTCTAATGATTCTGGTAAAATGATATAAATTTCTCGATTTGTAAAAACACTTTTGATTTGTTCAATTAATTTTAATTCAGATTTATCTAAATATTTGAACTTTTTATAGACAGGAACAACGATAGCTACATTCAATGGCAATTCTCTCCTATTATTTGCCATTTTTAAATGAACTTCTTATGGTAAGCCAAAAGTCGTGAAACAATAGGTAAAAAGGAAGATAGATTGAAATAAATAAACTCTTAAAACTACCATCTTGTAAATCTTGTCGAGCAAATATAATTAAAGAAGTTTTTAGAGTGCTGAAAAATTGAGCTATTATATTTTGTGAGTTCTTATAATGAGTGTGCCATCTTCGATAACGTAGGCAAAGGGTAGAGATCGATTCTTTTCTTATGGAATATGCTATTAGTTGCGGATCTGATAATAGTTTATACTTATGATTTAATAGTTTATCACCCAAGTCCTGGTCTTCGCATTCTTTCAACTTAGGGTTGAAGTTCCCAACCTTAATTACATGTTCTTTTCTAAGGAGTACTGCGTAGGTTATTAGAGTATCTACATTATGTATATCACATCTACAAGGTTCACATTCTCGAAATAAGTGCCGACTCCTCCATATGCTTATGGGATCTTGCAAGCTTTGATCATTTACTATTCTACCGAAGCATGCACTTACAGAATGATCGCTCAAATGTTGTAGGGCTCTTTCAACAAATCGATTATCAATTACATTAGAACTATCGCAGAATAAAACAAACGGTGTATTGGATTCACAAATGCCGAGCATTCTTGCGTGACCTCTACCAAGAGTTTTTTCCAAAGAAATGATTCGACATCTATACTTGATTGCAATGTTTAATGTTTGATCCGTCGATCCATCATCAATAACAATAATTTCGTGTAGTGTAATTGTCTGTGCTTTTAGCGACAATATAGTCTTCTCAACAGTTTCCTCCGAGTTGAAACAAGGAATGACGCCAGTTACCAAAGAGTTAATAATATTTGGTTGATTTAAAATTTTGAAGACCAATCAAATTTTGTTTATTAGGCTCCAGATCATTGAATGTTAATCTTTGGATTTGAGGATCTGGAGTAATTTCATCAATAATTTTAAAATAACTTGGATCTTTTATTTTTAGGACACCGATTCCTTCGTCAAAATCTAGAGTAAAACAGTGAAAATAATCCTCATATCTCCTCAAATGGTGGATCGTTTTCCATACATCTCCGTTCCAGTTTGTTGCTACTTGCGGAATTTGAGGATTTGCCGCTTCAGCAGTTGGGGGATTACAATCGTGGAAAAGAATATAGCCATCATCTCTTAAATATTTGAGACAGTTTCGTGCATCACGCAAAGTTTGTTCATAAGTGTGAAGACCATCAATAAAAGCTACATCAATTTTATTATTCTTATAAATAACAACAGCTTCATTATCAAAGAAATCATCACTGGTTTTTCGATACATCTTATAATTCCAATTGTAAGATTTAAACAGTGACTTTATATGAAATTTTTTAGAAAAAAAATAATTTGGATCAACTCCTATCTTATTAGAACATGTAACTTCAAAAAAGTTTTCGCCATTTCGAACCCCAATTTCTAAATAACTATTTGAATCTTTCCTTAGTATGGAATTAATAAAAGAAGTTCTGTTCATTTTCCAAAAATTTTTTTTCAAGATTTGTAATGTTATCCGAGCGAGAGCCAACTTTGCGAGCAGGCACCCCTGCGTATATTTGAAATGGTGAGGAAGAGTTTTTTATAAGAGAATGTGCTCCTACAGCACTACCTTTTTCAAGATGTACTCCGGGTAACACTGTTGAATTAGTTCCTATGATTACATGTTTGTCTATTGTTACCGGAGCATGATTTAATAATTTGTAATTATCATCAATCATCGGATTAGTTAAGGAATAGCCGGAAAAATCATCACTGCTGCTAAAGATCGAAACTTTGGTAGAAATGTTTGCAAAGCTAGAAACGCTAATTTTAGCTTGGCCAATTAATGATGAGTAACAGCCAATATGTACATAATTATCAATATGTATTCCTTCTTTGCCTGCAGATAAAATGCAAAAGTCATCAATTCTAATATTAGACCCCAAATGAATTGCAGATGCATTATACAGGTTAGCACATTTGGAAATATATACATTAGCACCGAATGAACCTAACCCTAACTTAATAAGTTCACTTTGGTCAAAAAAACTACTCATTTTATCTTTTTATTAATAATATTGCACACTATATTGATGAAGTCATCGCTTAAATTACTACTTATTGGTAATGAAAGTACACTTTTTGCTAGCATTGATGCATTTGGGCACTCATTTCTTGTTTTCATGTAGTGTCTTTGCTCCGTAATAAGAGGACTCCAGTATTTTCTACAATAAATATTTTTTAATTTTAATTTTTCTATAATTGCTTCCCGAAGATTAACTCCATTTTTTATGTATACTGGAAAATACGCGAAATTATAATCAAGTCCTTCTGGCAATTTTGGTACAATCAATCCCTTATTTTTAGACAATTGTTTAATATATTTTTTGTATCTTGCTTTTCTTTCTCCAATAATCTTTTCTATGTATTTGAGTTGAACTAAGCCAATTGCAGACTGAAATTCATTCATTTTAGCATTTATACCTGGACCTCCTACCGTATTTTCATCAACTATTCCGAAGTTACGAAAGAGATTAATTTTATTAAGAATATCTTGATTTTCAGAATGAATTACTCCTCCTTCAAAAGTAGTGAAAACCTTGGTAGCGTGAAAGCTTAATACTGAAGCATCACCGTAACTGATCAAATGCTTGCCTTTGTATTTAACTCCCATTGCTGGTGCCGCATCAAAAATTAACGGTATATTAAATTCTTTCGCTATTTTTTGTAGCTCACCAATTTGTGCCGGGAAACCAAAGTTATGGGTCGCTAGTATTCCTCCCGTTTTTGAAGTGATATTGTTTCGCACAAGATCTGGTATGATATTTCCATAAACAGGATCTACATCGGTAAATACAGGTTTTAATCCGATCCAATCAAGAACATGTGAAGTGGCAATAAACGAAAAGGGCGTAGTTATTATTTCCCCACTAAGTCCAAGGGCCTTGCATGCTAGCATTAAGCCTGAAGTTGCGTTGTTAACAACACTGATATTATCTACCTCAAAATAAGAGCAGAGATGTTTTTCAAACTTCTGAAGAAATGGACCATTGTTTGTAAGGATTTTGGATTTCCAAATTTCTTCAAAATAAGGAAGGCATTCTTCCAAAGGTGGTAGAAATGGCTCGGTTACATAAATTTTTTTTTGATTTTTCAAAATTATGAAAAAAGATTAATTTTATTGAGAATCTTATTGAAATAAACTGATGAGTAAGATGGACACATTTTTTTTGCTAATGCTTTGTCGTTGTCTATTGACCGTTCAACAACTGATGGATGCTTCAAAGGAAAAGAGCACAGGCCAATCGGAGATAACATCGGGTTTTTACCTTTCGTGTGGGTTGAATCTTCACGTTCAAACCCTACATTAATACTCATATTTACGGCTGGGGTAATTGCTAGTGAATGGTTGTATAAAATATTAAATTGCCACTGATAATCACATGCCCAAGGATCTGGGTTTTCACAGTGTAAATCGAACATCTTTTTGAGGTTTCTTCCTTCTCTCAGACTGAATGAGTGATTTCTAATAAACTTTTTTTGATCCAATGATTTCCACTCTTTCATATTAAGATCATATTTTTTCCACATTCTTCTCCAAGTGCCGAATCCCCATACATGGGTGTATTCACTAAAATAGTAAGAATTCAACGAACATCCGTTAGGATCCTGGTTAAAGTTTGATGCATTTATGTGACCCACTCGATCATTATTGCGGTATTTGATAAAAATTTCTTCAGCAAAATTCAAAAATGTAGGTGACAAAAGCACATCATCTTCTAGGAATATTCCAAATTCATGTTCAGAAAACATTTTTTCCATGCTTTGAACAAATGATTGAACCAGACCAATATTGTTGTCTCTAAATAAAGGTACAATTTCACAATTCCAGCCAGGATTTAGTGCTATCGCTCTACATTGTTCAACCAATGCTTCCTCGTTTTTATTTCTTGGTCCATCAATAGAGACATATAAGATTTCGGGAGAAAGAGATGCGAGGTGATCGAGTGATTTCCTTAGTAAATCAGGTCGTATAAAGGCCATCAGAAGAACTGGAATTTGATCACTCAACTCATTTTCTTTTTAGATACTTTGAAAATGGCAAAAAGTTATTTTTTTTAAGCTTATCGATATCACTAGAAATCGATTTATGGTATAATATAATATCTGCCTGTAAAAGTTTTCCAAGATGGTAATGGTTTTGATAGAAATTTAAAATTTTATAATCTTTATTTTCCAAAAATGAAAGTAGCTCTGATGCATTTTTTTGGTATTTATATATTTTATCAAAAATAACTTCGCAGATAATACATTTGATTCTTTGGTCGTTGATTAAATTGATTGCACCTTGTAGGGCATTGAATTCTCCGCCCTGTAAGTCTAATTTTAATAGATCAATCGTTTCGTCAGGAAATATTTGATCTAATGTTTTTGTTTCTACTGCAGTCGTTTCTTTTGTTTCTAGCAAATTAGAATGTGGGTTGGATTCGTGAACATCTGAGTTCAATAAAGAATTCGTATCTTCTGATTTGTTAATATTTAAAAATCCTACTCCATCAGAGTCTGAAAGTGCACAAGAATAAGGAATAATTCTTTTATTAATCTCGGATTTTTCATTTAAGATTTTAAAAAATTCTGGGAATGGTTCGAATGCATGAATTACAGAATTTGGAAAGACTTCAGTAAGATTTAGTGTGATATCGCCAATCGAAGCACCTGCATCAACAATAACATTTACCTTGTCGACATCTAAAATTTTGGAAGCTACCCAAATTGGATCATTAGATTTATCAATAATTACTTGTTTTCTAATATTATAACCAAATTTTGACATCATGAATAATAATATTTCTTTTAGGGCATTTAACATGTCGAAAACCCATTTGGTAAATTATCAATGTATGGAAAATCGGAATTTTTATTTAAGAAAAAGGTGTTAATCCCATTGGTATATTTGGCTGTATGATTTTGTAGGGCAGCTAGATTGCTTATTGATGATAAATTACATTTATCAATCTCAAGTATAATTATTTTAGCATTAAATTGGTTGTTTTTAAGACCTTCCAGAACTTCTTTTTCATGTCCTTCTACATCTATGCTCAATAGATCTATCTCAATGAGGTTTGGATATCTTGTGAGAATGTCATCAAAACTTAGTTTAGGAACTTTGCGGGAGTTAGGGATATAATTGTCGTAAACTCTAGATAAAGTTTGTTCATATCCATCCTCTTTCAAGTATAAATGTCCAGATTTATCAGAGACAGCAGTTTGTATACATTTCACCCTAGTGTGTAATAGATGATTCAATTTGAGTTTACGAAATGAACTTGGTGCAGGTTCAATACAAATTCCATTGGCACCCTGTTTTGCAAATTTATAAGTATTTGAAAAGAGAACTCCATCGTTAGCCCCGATATCAATAAAGGATTTCACTCCATCCTCTAATAAGTTTTTGACAAGTATATCTTCACCATGTTGCGAGTAACTGTCTTTCTCCTTCGTCCAATTCTGGAAAAGAACTTTACTGTAATATTTTAAATATTTTAATTTATTATACACGAATATTTAATAGAGCACGAATCTCTGTATTTATAATTTTAACATGAATTGCTAATGCTAAAGTTTTCAAGATTATCAATCTTTGTATCTTTATTTATAATTAAGCGAGGTACATTTCCATACCATGAAATCCATGTTCCAAATGAACTTGGTGGTCCAATGTTATAATCGCAAAGTGTTAGAGTATGTAAATCAATCATAAAGTGATTAGTACCAGCAAAATGAATAAATGAATAATCTAAAATACTTGATGGTGGAATGTCATCAGAACATAAAATAAAGCCTGTTCTATTGTAGCCTTTGCTTTCTAATACATTTTTTACCTCTAAAATCCAGTTTTGGTAGGTTTCCCAACTGTGGAAGTGTTTGCCTCCAAGATAAGTTTTGTAGTCTCCTCGTCGCGCATGAATGCCCACGAGGCAATTATAGGACTTCTTCAAATAAGTGACGAAACTGCTTGCTTTCTGTAAGTAACATGGTGATGGAATCAAAAGATTCTTAACGCCTTGTCCAACCAGTTTTAGGGAGTTTGGGCATCTAATGTCCCAAGCGTTTATGATAATTATTTTATTTTTTTTAATTAAATCAAGTTCCTGCTCTTCAAGTGTAGAGAAGTTGTCTTTTTCAATATAATATAAAAATAAAGATAATTTTCTCATCCATTTTTTGCTCAATATTAATCTTTCAATGAAATTTCTAATGAAATTTAATTTCATCAAAGAGAATGCTAAGTTTCTGCTTATATAATAAGAATCAGAGGAATGATGTTTTTGTGTTTCAAACAAGTTTGAATATGATATAAAACTTAAGTTTATAAGATTGTTATTATTTTTAATGCACCATGCTAATATATTTGCGTGGGTGTGTAAGCGATTGCCCAATCTTCCATAATTACAACTTACTATGACCAAATTCACGATAGTATAGTTTTTTTGTAATAATAACCGTGAAATCCAAGTACTGAAAATAATGCAATAATAATATTTAATTCGTGATAAACTCTAGATTCCATTAGATTCGCATAGAGAATGCATGGAATAAGATAGATCGGTATCAATAAAAGCAGCTTTTTTGAGTATGGCGGAATGTGCCGCCAAAATATTGGAATCAAAATCCAAAGCCCGAAAAATATGGTTAAAAAGCATCTGGGATTTGAGAAAAAAGAATTAGTGTCAAGATATGGCCAGCAAGGTTCATCTTCTATTAAACATTGAATAAAATGAATCATTGAAAATGTTTCCTCGTAAAATGATCCGGGATTATCCTTTACTAAATGTTTTACATAAAAGACTAGACTCAACCAAATAAAGAATTGAAGGGTTAGATGTTTAAATAAAGACTTATTGATTCCAAATAATTCTAATAGATAATTTCCTTTAAATTTAGTGTTATAATTAAATTTTAAAAGCAATATTGATATTGTTATAAAGCATGATGATTCTCTGTTGAGAGTTGAGATTATAAATGTTATATAAAAAAAGAAAAATTTGTTTTTTATAAACAATATAACACCCCAACAGTACAAACAAATTGCTGGTATATCGTATGAATGAAAAATCGAATTTAGGGCTATGTAGTTCCATGAAATAGGAATTAGTACAGAAAGAGATATGTATTGAATATGGTCATGAGATACAAATATATTCATCATCTCTTTAAATCCCAAAATAATTCCAATGGTTGATAAGAAAACTATAAATTTTAGGGAGTGGTCAAAAGATATACTTGTAGTTCTGGATAGCGTATTTGCTACTACTGGAACCCAAAACCTTTTCTGGAATACTTTGTCTGCTTCAAAGTTTACTATCCGGTCACTTTGTGCGGGCGGATAATATTCGTGTGTGTACAGAAAATAGTATTTTGTGAATACTAATGAAACTATAAGAATAGTTATAAAGAAAAACGTATTGTTTTTAATATTAATAAAAGTGTTTAATTATTTACTTTCTAAATAGAGGTATTAATGCTTACTTAATTTTTAGTAGCTACTAATAGAAATTGTTTTCCTAGGAAAAACCACGCTAGCGGAAGTTTGAGATATAGCGAAAGAAGAAATAAAGGTTTTTGTTTGATCCTGACCATATTATACGGGAGGAATTTTGATAATGCATACTCTATGGTAAAGCCATGAATTTCAAGAAGTTCGGTTAGGGATGCATCAGACAGGGCAACATGATGATCCCAGAAATCCCAATATTGCCCCTTTAAAACGGAAATGTTAGGTCCCATTGCAATTATTCTTCCACCTGGTTTTAATGTTTTCTTTATTTCAATAATTGTTTTTTCAAGTGAATATTTATTTGGTAAATGTTCAAAAAAATTACTTGTAAATATCAAATCCAAAGATTCTGGTTTTATATTCCATGGTTTAGAACAATCTTGCTGAATAAAATAAATATTTTCATCAAGCAATTCTTTAGTTTTTGGATTTAAATCTATAGCATATCGAAATTCAGCATCGACTTGATTAATAAATTCACCATATCCGCATCCTAAATCTAAAATATGGTCTTCTGTATTTATCCATTTAGAAAAGAACTTATTTACTAATATATTCCAAACTTTATTTCTATAAACTTCGTGGCCGGAAAAACGCTTTTCGTAGATTCTTTTTAAATTGTTTTTTTCCACTAGAAATCGTGAATAGATTTTAAATTCATTACAATGTTATAAAATTATTTATAAAGTCACTGTTTAAATTGTTAAAAATATATGTGCGAAAATTTTTTTGTTTAGCTACTTCTTTATTCATTATTATAAATATTTCATACTATAAGTTAATTATCTTTTACAGTAATCTCCTCTACTGAAATATTTTTCTAGCCATAGATAAGCTATTATAAAGAAGTAGCGTGATCCCATTTCTCGTAGTTTTAATTTTGCAACTCCTTTGGTTCGGTTTTTCCATGAAATGGGTACAACTTTCCATGAAAATCCACGAATCACTGCTTTAAGCGGTATTTCCACGGTAAGATTGAAGTGAGGTGAAATAAATGGCTTACAACCTTCAATTACTTCTCTCTTGTACATTTTAAACGCGTTGGTGACATCGTTGCATTTTATTTTGAATGCATACTTTATCATCATGTTAACAATTCTGTTCATCAATAATTTAACCTTTGGGTAGTCATAGATTTTACTGCCTTTTATGAATCGGCTACCAAACGCACATTCAACTCCGCCATTTAAAACATTCCAATACTTAACCAAATCTTTAGGAGAATCTGATCTATCTGCCATCATTATTGCAACCGCATCACCTGAGAAATTTTCCAGTCCTAGACGAATTGCTCTTCCAAAACCATTGTCTCCTGTATTCTTAAGGTAATTGATCTCGGGTATATTTAATTGTAAATCTGTAACAATAACTTTTGTCTTATCTGAACTTCCATCATCTACCACAAGTATTTCATGCTGTATTTTTTGACCCTTTAATTCCTTTGAAATTTCAATTAAACAATCCGGCAGATTATCGGCCTCATTGCGAGCTGGTATTATGACTGATAGTTTTTTCAAATGGTAATCTTAGGATCCAGATTAATCTTTCTAACAGATATCTTGTCGGAGTAAATCATCTGGCTACTTGTTTTTTGAGGAAAATTAGAGTCGAGTGCTTTTAAAAATGATTTATTTTCAGTTAGATATGAATCATAAACACAATACACATTTATAGTGTTATCGGTCTTAAATTCTTGCATTTTGGGAAAGTTGTCTCCCGAAAAATGAGTTGATAAAGTACGCATTTTAGTACGCAAAATTAAATCTCCCATATCACCAGCTGGAAGAAATAATAGAACATCTAGGTGGTTAGCTGAATCATTTTCAATCACTTCGATTGCTCGAGAAAATCGACTCGATGATAGGCCTGATTGCGATTCCGTTTGAGAAATGAATGAGTCTTCTTCTTTCAATGTTTTGATAAAAAATTTTTCGATATTATGGCTTATTGGTAGAGCCAAGCAAAATCCCATTAAAAATCTTGTACCGAGAGTGATCGATTTGTCATTTGATAGCAAAAATAATGTAGGTAAAATTAAAATAACCCAAAATTCCGAAGTGTGAGAATGATAAAGTAAGTAATTCCAACCATACCTGAATGACAAAAAAGCTAGTCCGACAAACGGAAAGATGTAAAAAGCTGCTACTACTATTTTAGTCTGAGTATTGAGAGAATTGAGTGAAGATAGTATGCTCATAACCAAAAGAATGGTGAACATTATTGCAATGAACCCGGCAATAAGAACATGTTCATTAATTTTGTTGTATTCTATCCATTTACGAAATGTTTCAAATTGTAATCCAAAGTTTTTAGTTCGGTTAGCTAGATCTTTTGATGGCAATGCGTAACCAGGTGATCCCAACAAACTCCACCCTAGCCAAAAGCCCTTTGTACTATCCTTCCAATATTTGCCAGTTAATGGAGCCTCAAGATCGCTATCAAGAGAATCATAAAACTCTTCTGCAGAAGATCCCAATAGAGTACGATTGTTTTTCTCAAGAACAAGAAATGGCACCCAAAATAATGACCCCATCACGGCAAAAGTAGTGCAGAAGCGCCAGGGGGAATTTTGAAATTGGGTGATAAGAAGAAGTAAGAACAGAAAGGCTCCAATAGTACCGGCAACAATAATACCAGATGTTTTGATCCATGAAAAAAAGCCAAGTGTAATCAAAAGGAGCATGGTAAGAATGCATTTCTTAAATTCACGATTTTGCTCGCTCCAATAAATTGATAATTTCCAAACAAGACACAAAAACCACGGAACTATTGCGTAGAGCATAATATTAGCCGAAGAAAAATTTGTGATGGATGAGCCTGCTTCTAAACCAAGCATTATTGCAACAATTAAGAGAATTGGATCAGCGACACCACATTTCTTTAAAAATCGTAACCATCCCAATCCACCACTTAAAGAACATAAAAATAAACCAAGTTTGATGGAAGTTCCTAGAGATAAACCCAAAAGCATACCCGGTATTCCTAAAAGAGAAGGACCGGGGGAGCGAATTTCCCAATTTAGTTCGTTAATTGATAAATTTACATTGTTTGGTTCTAAGACGAAGTTTGGATAGGGAACAATTCCTTGGGCCCATTGCATGGTCGATTTAACTTGTCTGCCAATATCTTCGCCAATTTCGACACCTTGATTCAAAAAGGGTAGTGAAGAGAATATTGCTACCGCAAATAATACTGAGTTTTTGTTTTTGGAAAGTAATGCTAATCTGCACAGAAAACGATCCGAGAATTTGACTCTTCTTGTTTTGAGAAATGTAATCCATGCTAAAAAACTACATCCGATAATTAGAAGAATTTTTTCATTGGAGTATATTCCAAACCAGTCTGAGTTTTTACTACGAACCAAAGCATGCTTAATAATAAAAAAGACAAGCCACCATGCAGGAATAGTTAGCAGAAAAAAACCAACTCGTGTTTCCGATATATATTTAGAAAATTTTATTTAATCTCAATCAGCCTAGATTCATTTAGCAGCGACTCATCCGCCGCTACAAGTGCCTTAACAATCTTAGTTGCGTATTCTCCAGAGCATTTGTTCTTCTCTTTGCCTCGTATGACATTAACGAAGTGTTTCATCTCCTCAAATAAAGGTTCATTTGTCTTAATGGCAGGTAAAACTACAGCCCCTCTATTGTATGAAAGGCGATGAGATGAAAAAGAATCGGAGTAATAGGACTGATCAAGTCCTATAGATGAATCAAAAATTGTAATAGGATGCTCGAGATTGATGTCATCCCAAAGAGCCATTTTCTTTTCTCCAATAACGGTAATTTGCCTGGTTTTTCTTGGGTTCAACCAACTCGCATGAGCATGGGCAAGAACTTTGTTAGGATAGGCAAAGGTGGTATAGCTTGTGTCTGCTATACTTGCATCCAACTTGCTTGACCCGATGCAACTAACGCTTTCGGGCGAGCTGTCCAATAGGAAGTCAAAAATTGAAAGATCATGCGAAGTTAGATCCCACACAGCATTAACATCCTTGCGAACTGGACCTAAATTAGTTCTGTGTGCCTCGATATGAAGGATTTGACCAAGTTCCTTGGACGCAATGATTTCTTTCAGTGCCAAAATAGAGGCATTAAAGAGAAAAACATGCCCAACTAAAATATGTAGCTTTTGGAATTCTGCCAGTTCGCAAAGCTTTTCACATTTTTCAACTGATTTCCCAAAGGGTTTTTCAACAAATACATGTTTTCCCGCTTTTAGTGATTGTTCAACCAGTTCGAGATGAGTCTCAACAGGGGTAGATATTACAACAGCATCCAAATCAGCTTTTTCAATTATGTTTTTGGGGTTCTGGTGTGCAACGAGTCCTGGAAATCTTTTGGCAACATTATCAAGAGCCTGTTTATTTCGGTCCGCAATATGAGTTATTTCAACCTGACTGATACGTTTAAGGGAACCGATGAGATTTGGACCCCAACGTCCGGTTCCTAGAAGGCCAACTTTTATTATCGGGTTCATTTCTTTAGTCTTAGGCTCAACAAAAACAAAGGTCGTAGGATTGACCACCAACTTTTAAAAGGTACCATTTTTGTATTATCTTTCATATTGAGGTGATAACGCTTTGTAACTGGGACTTCACTAACTTTGAATCCCGCCCTGCAAGTTTGTATGAGAAGATAGGGCTCCAATTCATATTGCAATAACCAATCTTGCCAAAGGTTTAAACATGGATTATCCATAACTTCTTTTCTGAAAACACGAAAGCCATTGGTTGCATCAGTAATCTTGGTCTTAAAGAGAAGGCGAAACAATAAGGAATAAAGCCAAGTGAGGACTGTTCTGGAAATGGTCATATTTTCTCTTCTACCCTCTTTCAACCAACGAGAACCCTGGATATAATCAAACTTTTCATCTATCAGTTTGTCCACCGCGTTGTAGAGATCCTTGGGATCATCCTGATTATCGCCTGCAAGTACTGCTAAGAAATCGAATTTATTTTGGTAACCAAATTCTAAACCTGTTCTAATACCACCACCGGCACCTAGATTAATTGGGTGAGAAATCACCAATGCTCCAGCATCTTGAGCTTCCGCCCTCGTATTATCAAAAGATCCGTTATCAACTACACATGTTGTATCGACAAGATCTTTGGGTACAGCTTGAACACCGGGACCAACTTTGCCTTCTTCGTTCCAACAAGGCATAGTTACAAGCATTGAATAACCTCTGTAGGTAATTCTTTCGCCAATTGGTTTTGATGGAATAGAACTTATTAGATTGTCAATATATT
>MDSZ01016639.1_pt1 | contig 19548 bp, 19 predicted proteins | sample 811201 | NCBI WGS metagenome assembly MDSZ01 (sample SAMN05326647, study PRJNA326480) | marine metagenome | isolation source: seawater | place: Indian Ocean: North | collected 2010 | reverse complement strand
TGGAAATTTTTTAAAAATAATACAACTTATAAGAAAAGTATTTGTCCAGTTGCAGAAAATCTACATGATAAAGAATTGATTTGTTTTGAATTATGCTTATTTGAGTTATCAATTAAAGATTTAGATTTAATATGTAATGCATTTAAAAAAGTATGGGAAAATATTCCTCTTTTAAAAAAGAGCTAATCCAATATCAAAAAGTAGCTATTTGCTCCCATGATGCTGGAGGAGCAGAAGTTCTCTCATCAATAGTTAAAAATTATAAAAAAAAATATTTTTTCAGTCTATCTGGACCTGCAGTAAATATATTTAAAAAGAAAATCAAGAATATTAAAAATTACCCTATTAAAACATCAATAAATAAATCTCAACTATTAATAACAAGCACAAGTGTCAAATCAAATATTGAGCTTCAAGCAATTAAATATGCAAAGAAAAAAAATAAAGAAACTATTTCAGTGTTAGATCACTGGAGCAGGTACAAAGATAGATTTATTATTAAAAAATCGTTAATTTTACCTAATACAATTTGGACGCTGGATCCCGAGGCCATGACTTTGTCTCAAAAATTATTTCCAAAAATAAAAATTAAACTTGTTAAAAATGTTTATTTGGACTCAATAAAAAAAATTAAAAATATAAAACATAAGAGAATACTTTTTGTATCAGATAACTACGATGATTTTTACCAAAAAAAAGGAGTTGATCTTCTTATTCTAAAAAAATTTATTAATTATCTTAAAAAAAAAAGTTCTCGTAATTTACCAATAAAGATATACTTGAAACCACATCCATCCGAAAAAAAAAATAAATACAAGAATCTTGATTTTAATAATATAGAGATCAAAATCATTTATAAAAAAAAACTTTTTAAATTAATGAAAAATTTTGGTACTGTTGCAGGACACCAATCAATGGCTTTAGTTGTGGGTAAATTATTTGGGTTAAAAACCATAGGTATTAAAACTAATACTGAAGAGAAAGAGATTATTCCAAAAAAATTTATAGATTATTACATATAAAATTTATTCATTTTTTAAAATTTTAAATATTTCTTTTGCGATCACCATGTTACCTTTTGAATTATGATGCCTTTTATCATTATAATGGTTTCCAATAGGAGGAGCTATATCACTTATATCAAAGCAGAAATCTAGTTCTTTACAATGTACCTTTAGTTTATCGTAAAGTCTGTTGATTTTATTTAAATAAATTTCACTTTTTTCTGCTTTATCTAGAAGAATTCTATCGTTAGTTTTTTCAGGTGCTTGGGATTGAACCCCTTTCAATCCCATTGTTGGTTGAAGAAAAACATAATATTTCCATCCGTTTAGTTTTGAAAAAGAATTCATAAATTTTACATTTGAAACCCATAAATCTGCATTGCTTATATTTTTACGGTCATATTTCGAAATTGTAGCTTTTTTTTTTTCCTCATTGAGATCAATAAAGTTTAAGTCATAAATATTATTTAAGTAATCAGACTTAAAAAATTTTTTATTAATAAAATAAACAAGAAGCATTGAATTTGGTAAAATATCAATATTAACTTTATTGTAAATTTTCCATCTATCCTGATTAAACATTTCCAAAATATCTGTTGTAAAATAAGGAAAATGATCCAATATTAAGGCATTAGTTCTATAACCTTCAATATCATTAATTCCATTTAAACTAATTACATATTTAATATTCAAATCTAAATTTCTAACTTTCAGAACAAGTTTTAATAACTCTTGGGTTGATGAATAGCCTCCAGTTCCTCCATTAATTATTTTTAAATTTTTATCATTTTTTTTTGTAATATTTGAAAGGTGAAAGGGCCAAGTTTCTCCACTGCTTATATGATTGTAAAAACCGTCTGTTGTCGATCCACCTAATGTTACTAAAAATTTACTAGTACTAGTATCAACTGAGTCATCAAAGTAAAAAACAAATTCTCCTGAAGCTTTTCCACCTTTAATATTACACATATTGTTATGGTCATGAATATGATTAAGAAAAGGATGTGTCATCATTTTTTGACATGGGTCATCCAGATGTTTCTTAGCCTCAAGATTTGTTTTTATTAAAAAAGATGTAGGATTTTTTTTATAAAATTTGAGAACAGAGTATGAAATTAATTCGATTACTATTACTATAAGGAAAAAAATTAATATATTTATTGATATTAGTTTTACTATTTTTATCATTTTTCAAATTTTTTCAAAACTTTATTAAATAAATTTTGTGGCATTGGAGGATAATATTTTGCTTTTTTTGAGTTTTGTTTTTTAAAACCTCCAAGTTTTTTTCTAGTAGTTAACGCTGAAAGCAAATCTACCCCCATTTTTATACTTTCGTTGTATAAATTAGTCCTAAAATCTTTGTAATTTTTTATTTTTTTATTAATTTTCTTTATTTTTATAATTCTTCCAGCATCGTAATTTTTGTTCATAAAATGTGCTGTTATCCCTACATCATCATTGTTATACAAAGCCCACTCAGGACATGAGCAACCCCTGTAATAGGGCAATATACCTGGGTGAACATTAATAATTTTAAATTTAATCATATTTTTATCTAATTTTTCCATTACACCAGCATTTAAGAAATATTTTATTTTTTTTTTTTTTAAAAAATTAAATGATTTTAAATTATTGAAACTTTTAAAATAAAAAGTATTTATATTTTTTTTAATAAATTTATATTTTTTTTTTTTTAGAAACATTTTTGTTTTTTTATTTAATCTACTAAAAATAATTTGCTTATCCTTTTTACCAATAGCCTTTTCTTCAAAAAAAAAAAATAGATTCTTAATTTTTTTTTTTTCTAAATTTAAAAAATATAATGGTAAAAAGGGATTATTTTTATTTGATAATATTGCTAAATTATGCATTAGATGTTAATACTAATATATAAAGATTTGTATTTTATCAAATTATAAATATAGCATATATAAACTTAATTAAATGGCATATAATTTTTTTGACAAATTAAAAAATAATATATTTAGAACTGGAAGAATTTTAAAAACTTTGCCTAGTCGGTTTATTTTTGGAAATTTGCAGTCATTAAGCAACAATATAAAGCCCATCATAAATAAAGATATTAAACTTGACAGTAGAAATGAGATCATCGAGAGAGGATTTAAAAAAAATAATATAAAATGTGATGATCAGACTATTAAAAAAATTCAAAGCAAATATAATTTATGTATCGGGAATAGGGAAAAATCAATAAGCACTCCCAATAAAAAAAAAAAAATGATTATAGATCCTATTAAAAATATACCTGAAATTAAATTATTATTACCTTTTATTGAGAGTGAATTAAAAGATTATTATAAAAATGGATTTATAATAGATCAAGTTAAAGCATGGAGGAATTTTTCTGATGACATGTATTTCGAAAAAAAACAAAATTATATTTATTCCAATATTTGGCATATTGACCAGTTTCAAGTTGATAAACTGAACGTTTTTATTTTACTAAATGATAATGTTAATAAAGAAACTGGAGCTACAAGAATATTAGACATCAGTACGTCAAAAAAATTTATAAGGTCGTTCAAGTTTATAGATACTTCTATCAGTACAAAAACTATGAACGAAATTATAAGTAAAAATAATAAAATAAATTATTTAGAAGGTGATTTAGGAGATATATGGATTTTTAATGCCACAAAATGTTTGCATGCAGCATCAATTCCTAAACCAGGTTCAACTAGAGATATAATTCAGTTTGAGATTTATCCATACAAATTAAATTCAAAATTTAAAAGAAATGATTTCAGCTATAAAGAGGATGTGTATATCAAAAGTTTAATGAATTAAATTTTGGGTATATTATGAAAAAATATAATGCATTAATATATGGCTTTGAAACAAATTTTTGTCTAAATATTCTTAAAGATTTAAAAAAATATCTCAAATTTAATTACGTAATAAATTCACATAAGCAGTTTTCTGATATGAACATGCAAAAATTAATTGTTAATACAGAACTTTTAAATCATGAATTAAATAAAGATATTTTAAAAAATTACGATAATTTTTTTAGAAGTCACTTTATAAAATTTTATCGAATGATCATATCAAGAGGCATAAATATGAAAAATTTACATGAAATAAAAAACGAATTTGCAATATATTTGCATTTTTTTTCAAACATTTTAAAAAAAAAAAAAATAAATCTCATAATTCTACATTCATTACCACATCAAGGTCCAGATTATATTATTTATATTTTAGCAAAGCACTTTAAAATAAAAATAATAATGTTTTATCAAACACTTTTCTCTAATAAATTTTTTATACTTAACGATCTTCAAGATTTTGGTAAATTTGAAAAAATTAAAAATAAAGTATTTTTAAATAAAACTAAAAGATACTCTTTTAAACAATTAAAATCTTCAGAGATAGAGAGGTATAAAGATATGGTTAGATCAATCCATACTCTAAATTTGAATAATAGTAAAAGAAAAACAAAATTATCGCACATTATCAAAAAACCTATAAGAAATTTATTGTTAAAAACTAAAATTATAAATCGAATAGATTATTCAAAAAAATATTTGTCCAATCTTAAAAATCTTGTTTATAAAAAAAACATTAATATATTGCTCAAACAAAAGTTTGTTTATTTTCCTTTGCATGATCAACCAGAGTTGACCACATCAACATTAGGAGGAATATATGAAGATCAAGTTTATGCTTTAGAGAAATTAAGAACACTTATTGATGATAACTGTAATATAATTGTAAAAGAACATCAATTTCAGAGCTCTTTTCAAAGAGATGATTTATTTTTTAAAAGGTTAAAAAAAATAAAAAACCTTTACATGCTACCAATAGATTATCCAAGTCATGATTTAATAAAAAAATGTTTTTTTTGCTCGACAATAGTTGGCACCTCAGGTTGGGAAGCGTTATTGGAAAAAAAGAAAAGTTTAGTTTTTGGTAAAGCCTGGTATCAAAAAATTGATGGCTGCATAACCTACAGTGATGAACTTAACAAAAATAAACTGAAAAAACTTTTAAAAGTAAAATTTAGTGAGAAAACTTTTTGTAATAGTTACTTCAAATTAAGGAATAAAATGTTTGATGGTGTAATTGCTCCTAATTATTTATATTTAGTAAAAAATATTAATTACAAAAAAAATTCAAAAAATATAACAGAGCAATTAGTCAATTTTCTCAAAAACTCAAAGTAAAATTTAATCATTTTTCATAAAATCATAAATTTCTTGAGAAATTATATCGTAACCTTCTTCATTGTAGTGTGAATGATTAAACCTTAAAGCATATAATTTTAATGGATCTGCAAAAGAAGAAAATTTCTTTTCAATATCAATAATTTTAATTTTATTTTTCCTCACTATTTGAATTACATCCTTTTTTTTATGAAAATTTTCAGAGTTTTGTTTTTTAAATTTGTATCTATACCAATCTGGCAAATATAAGAATATAATTTCCCCACCCCAATCATTAACTTCATTTTTAGCCATTAATAAGATTTTTTCGAAATTCTGATTTATTGGATATTCAACATCTTTTTTACTTGAGTTTTGAAATAACCTAATAAAATTAATTCTTAAACTAAAAAGTTTTAGACGTTTAATAATCCATGAAAATTTATTTGATGAATTTTTGTTTATGTTTTCTATTTTATTGGCTTCATATTCAACCCAATTAATTAATAAGTTATCAATCTCACGTTGTTTGCTAATTAAATTTTGAGAAAAATTAGTTAAAAGGTAGTTTGTATAAAATGTATCTTTTAAATGGTTGTCATCGTTTTGATCATTTCCCTCATAATAAAGCCAAAGCAAGGTCTTTGGTTTTATTTTAGATGCATATTCTCTTAATATTGCAAGTTCAATAAGTGGGCCACTTCCACTAAAACCTAAATTTAAAATATTTTTATTATTATATTTTTTTAAACGTCCCGCTATATTATTTTCATTATCTACACATGAGCCGTGAGTAAATGAGTCACCAATCAAAACAATATCAATGTTTTCATTCCAAACTTCGTTTTTGTTATTAAAACCATATTTATCACTAGTATAAAATTTTCTCTTTTTTTCATTACAGAATATTGTAGAGGAATTGGATATACTAGAAAGTGGGTAGATTTTATTTTTATTTAAATTATCAGAAATATAATATCCAGGTCTAAAATATGGGTATTTTATTTCGCCAACTTTTTTAAATTTCTTATATAATTCAATACCAGATTCCTGGGATCTATTTAAATTTAAAATTGATAAAAATATTTCACCAATAAATAAAGCAAAGAAAATACTTAAATAAGCTAATAGAAAATTTTTTTTGAAATTGTTATTCTTAAATAACACTAAAATTAATAAAAATACCTGAGATAAAATTATAAAAAAATAAACTTTGTGAGAAAATATAAAAGAACTAAATCCAGAATAATTATTTACCTTGAAAAGGTAAAAAATCATTGCTGTATAAGAGATTAAAAAAAATAATAATATTATATTTAATAGTTTTAATCCAAATATTTTTTGAATTGTGATCAACATTAATCAAATGGAAATTAACTTTTCTTTTTCTAAGATTTTTATAATTTTATAAGTATCCCAAATTGGTCTATTTGATTTTTCTGCAATTTTAATAAGGGAATTTTTACCGTCAGAATATGTCAATATATTCATCATTAATCTTGTATTGTGATTTTGTTTTTTTGTTCCTAGTGTCGTATAAAGACCTCTTCTTCCTAATTGTGGCATCCCTAAAACCCTAGCTTTAGGGTAGCAATTGTTTTCTATAGCCTCAATAGATTTTTTCAATGCATTGAAACCACCGGCCAAACCTTTTGGAGTTACAACATTTTTCAAATTATCATCTGATGTATGATATTCAGGGTATCTTGCAAAAGCCGTTCTCATTATCGATGCTATGGGCAAGTCAACCCCTGGTGAACAATATTGTCTTTCATCACTTCCCCTATTAAACCATGTTAATTTTGTAAATTTTTTATCTAAATATTTTAAAACATGTAATGCCACCTCATCTGATAAAGTACTACCAGACCTTGAAGGGAGATATGTATACGTTCTGTTGTCTCCAACACATGATATATTAAAACCACAAAAAACATTTTTTTTTAGTTTTTTAAGATTTTTACTTAGATATGCAATTGAACCAATTGTTTCTGGGATAAAAATTATTCTATATGAATATTTTCTTTTTTTCATATTTTCAATCCATTTTGCAAGATATATCGTTGTAACTATCCCAGATAAATTATCATTAGCAAGAGAAGGGTGACAAATATATGTAGATAAAAAAATTTCTTTTTTGGATTTACCTTTAATTAAAACTTCTCCATAGTTTAAAACTCCCGGCTTAAGTGAGGAATTAATTAGAATTTTATACTTTTGTTTTTTAAGCTTTTGAAATTGTTTTAAAGACATACAAAAACCCCATCTTTTTTGATAATAACTTGTTATATAAGGAATTGCTGTTGGTCTGTCTTTATCTACAAATATTTTTTTTTTTAATTCTTTAAGAGAAAGTTCTTTTTTAATTGGTGTAGAATAACCTATTAAATGAATATTATTTTTTTTAAAATCAATTATTTTTTTCCCTTTAGAATCTTTGATCCACGCATCTTTAACATTCCATTCATCTGGTACAATCCAATCGAGAACTTTTTTTCTAGATTTAAAACTTTTTATTTTTAGTTTTTTGCAAATTTTTTGTAATTGTTTTAGGGTTTTTCGATTTTCTTCACCCGTAATACTTCTATTGTAAGACCATATTTTTTTAGCGAAATTATGTATTTCAAAACCTATTTTTTCTTGATTATCAAATTTCATATTTCTTGATTGATATAATTTGACTTTTTTGGCCATTTGTTTATATCTTTCAGCTTTAATTATAGTATAATTAATTTAAAAAATTAATAATTTCAAATATTATATTCACCTGATGATTAAAAATTACGAAATTTCATCTCTTAAAAAACAACAGATTGAAACTGGAAGAAAATTAATTTTGTGGGGAGCTGGTGACCTAGGTGAATTATCTTTTGTTGCTTTAAAACAATTAGGAATAAAAGTAGATTCTTTTTGTGATAATAATTCTGACAAACATGACACTGAATATTTAGATTGTCCGGTTATATCTCCAAATAAACTAAGAGAATATGACAAAGAGACCATAGTTTTTATTTCTTGCAATTATTTAGATGTAATCGAAAAGCAGTTAATTGAGTTAGGATTTAAAAATATTTATAATTGTTTTAAAATTTTATCAGCAGCAGACTATTCAAATTTTTCACAGGTTAAATATCTGCATCCACTCAAAATTGAAAGAAGAATTGAATATTATAAAAGCTTATGTTTCAAAGAAGAATATTCCAAAAATGGAGTTTTAAATATAAAATCAATAGATATTCAAATAACAGAAAGATGTTCTCTTAAATGTTCAAATTGCTCAAATTTAATGCAATATTATGAAAAACCTCAAAACTCAGATTTAGAAATGCTTTTCAAAAATATAGATAGATTTATGGATTGTGTAGACGACGTATATGAGTTTAGAGTTTTAGGGGGTGATCCTTTTATGAATAAAGATATTCATAAAGTTGTAGATAAATTAAAAGTATTTGAGAAGGTAAAAAAAATTATTATTTATACAAATGCAAGAGTTATTCCAAAGAACGAAAATTTAGAATGTTTAAAACATAAAAAAGTAATATTAGACGTGACTAATTATGGTAAAGCATCTAGCAAACATGATGAATTATTAAAAGTTTTAGACAAAAACAATATTGCATACTCAACAGTTCTCACAACGAAATGGCAAGATTGTGGAAGAATTCTTCCTTATCAAAACAGAACTAGAGAAGAAAATAAAAAAAAATTCTCTAATTGTTGTAATAGTGATCTTGTTAGTTTATTGCATGGAAAATTATATCGATGTCCATTTTCTGCAAATGGAACAAATTTAAAAGCATTTCCCTATGATAAAACCGATATAGTTGATTTGAATGATCAAAGTATCTCAAACCAAGAGATAAAAAAACAGATTAAAAATTTAGTTTATAATAAAGAATTCCTAACAGCATGTTCTTATTGCAATGGAAGAGATTATGATGTGCCTGTAATTAAGGCAGCCGAACAATCATCAAAACCAATCCCTTACAAGATACAGAGTGAGTAAATAAATATTATAAAGTGCAACCTTTTTTTAGTATTTTAATTCCATTTTACAATGCTGAAAAAACTTTAAACAAGTGTCTTAAAAGCATTATATCTCAAAATTTTAAAGAATCGCTTTACGAAATAATACTTGTTAATGATAATTCAAAAGATAATTCAGAAAAAAAAATTAAAAATTTATTAAAAAAGAATAAACAAGCCTTATTAATTAAAAATAATAAAAATTATGGAGTTTCAATAAGTAGAAATACCGGAATTAAAAAATCAAAAGGTGTATATATTATTTTTTTAGATAGTGATGATTTATTAAAAAAAAATTCACTTAATTTGATACATAGATATTTAAAGAAGAGTGATGTGGATTTTTTATATTCTAATAGCGCATTTAAACAAAAATTCAAATTTATGAATAAAAACAAGGGGATTAAATCAATTAATAGTTTGAAAAAATTTAATACATATTGTTGGAATTTTGTTGTAAAAAATTCTTTTTTAAAAAAAAACAACATAAAATTTAATAATACAAAAATTTTTGAAGATCAATTTTTTGTAGCAAGATTACTTTCAAATTATAATAAAGCTATTTTTGTCAAAACAGAATTTCATAAACATAATCAATATCATGATAGTTTAAGTAGAAACACAAACTATGATTCAGCCATGAGTTGTGTGAAATCAATTTTTGATCTTATAAATTATAAGGCTCACAAAATTTCTTTTAATGATGGAAAAATTTTTTTTAATAATAGAATAAATTTTATTTATGGTAATTTAAAAAATTATTTATTAGTTTTAAAATTTAAAGAAATAAAAAAAATTTCAAAAGAAATTACAAAAAGAATAAATATTAATGAAAAAAATTTGCAAAAATTTAAACTTTTTAACAAAAGCAATAATTACTTTATTCTTAAAAAATTTGTTGAAGAAAAAAGGTATTTTTTAACACAACAGATTTTAAAACCACTTAAAAGTAAAAAATTTTCAAGTCTCTTTATTTTTTGTTTTGGAAATCAAAGTAGGTTTTTAAGCAGAATCCTAAAAATTAATAATATCAAAATCAATGGTTTTTTAGATAATAACTTTAATTTATGGGGGAAGAGATTTCACAATATTAATGTTTACAAACCTGATATTTTAAAAAATAAAAAATATAAAAATTCATTATTAATAATTGGACATAATGATACCAAAATTATAAATATGATCTATAAACAATTGACAAATTATCAGATAAAAAAAGTTAATATCAAAAAAATTAATTTTAATATTTAAATTTATAGCATGTCAGTAAAAAAACAAATTAATCAAATTAAAAAAAATGGTTTTACTATTATAAAAAAACTTTTGAAAAAGAAAGACTGTGAATTTTTTAAAAAAAAATCGATTCAAATAATTAAAAATTATAAAAAAAATAATAAAAAAATTGCATCACACAATCAGGTAATTAACAATCCATTTAGGTACGATAAAGCTTTTTATAAACTAATATATTTCAACAAAGTTGATAAAATTTTGTCAAATTTAATAGATCAAGATTATGTATTACTAAATGCAAATATACAAAATAGAAAAATCGATAATGATAAAACTACCAATTTAAAAACTATAGGCGATGGTTGGCATACAGATACTCCATCAGTTGGTAAAAAAAAAATTTCCAATGGTTATAGATATCTTTTAACTATAATGTTAGATGATTTTCACGAAAAAAATGGAGCGACTCATTTCATACCTAAATCTCACTTATTAAAAAAAGGTCCTAAAAGAAAAAAAAAATATAAATCAAAAATCTTAAAAGGAAAAGCTGGCGATGCGGTTATTTTTGATAGCAGCCTTTGGCACAAAGGTGGACCATCTGGTAATATTGATAGATTTAGTTTATTTAGTTTATATGGTCCCTGGTGGAATAAACCATATTTTGATTATGAAAAAATGTTAGGTAAAAATTCTTTTAAAAAAATGAGTAAAAAAATAAAAAAACTACTTCATTATAATTCTAGGCCACCTGCTAACGCGGACATTAGAACAAATACAATAGTAAGATAAATTTATTCTTCGCTATATATAATCTTCTTCAGAAAAAATTTCTTTAGCTAGGGCAGGTTTAAAAATCGTCTGTCCACTTTTTGTCATAAATTTGTTTATGAATTCTTTGTCTTCTCCCGCTAAACAAAGGTCGCTATGATTTCTAAAATACTTAATACTAAAGCCGTGATTGACTATTTCTTTTAGAGATTGCTTAAAAATATTTCCTATTTTAATATGAACATAAGGACATACCAAAACGTCTCCTATTGGAGTAACATACAATCTGTTTACAGTTGTACATCCAAGTATTTTTTCTTGATTTTTATCAAAAGGATTCCAAATGTTTCTTACCAGGTTTTTATATTCCTTTCTTATTTTACGTAAATATTCTCTATCTTTATCATCACATATTATATCATCCATTTTTTGCCACATACCTGCGGGAACAGCAACATTGAGCAAAGTTTTATATCTTTTTTGTTTTGAATAATCTAAGAGCTGTTTAAAATGTTCTGTATTAGCATTATAGTGTCCAACTGTTATATTTAAATATGGATCCATTCCAGCATTTTTAACGTGTTCTAAAGCAGCAATAGCTCTTTTCCAAGACTCTTTTCTTCCTCTTATTTCATCATGAATTTTTTCATCCATACTATCAATACTAACTGAAACCCTGCTTACATTTGACTCTGCTAGCCTTTTAGCCATTTTTTCGTCTAAATGAAATCCGTTTGTTGTAAGGTAAAGATAAAACCTTTCTGGCTTAATTGCTTCTAAAACTTTAAATAATTTTTTTGGGAATAAAAGTAGCTCTCCTCCTTGAAGATCAAATTCGAAATATCCTAACTCATCAGCCTCATTAGCAAGTTTTGCAATAGCATCATAATCCAAAAATTCTTTTACGTGATCTCCTTTTGGAGAATTGGTAAAACAATATTTACATCTTAAATTACAAGCATTATTAAAATTTAAATCTATACCTCTTGTCTTAGTGCCTACTTTTCCGTCGTTCTTTTGTACATAATCATAGAAATCTTTAAGCTTTTTTACAAGTCGAGGTTTTTTTAACAAAGATGAAGCTATTGGCATAGATTACCTGATGATAAGTTTTTTAATTTAAATTTCAATGTTATATTTTTTTTTTAATATTTCTAATCCCTTATTGTAAGAGCTAAAATCAATTATATCATCCGTCTCCATTGAAATATTGAAGGTCTTTTCAAGCTCTCCTATCAAAGTCATATGGCCAATCGAATCCCATTCGGTTATTGCATTATATTCAAGTTTAGCCAGGTCTCTTTTATCGATAGAGAAAGTTTCGATAAAAGATTTTTCATATTTTTCTTTGTTATTCATAAAATTTAAGTTTTTAAAATGAATTATTTATAGTCAATTATTTGTTAAATCAATATATTAATATAATAATATAATTATGTTTTTTAAATAAATGTCCGATAATAATCAAAATATTTTTAGCAATCTAGAAAAGTACAATAATAAGATAGCTTTGTATGAAAATGACAGAATAAGCTATAGTTATAGAGATATTTTAAAATTTGGAAATGAGTTTAAATATTTAAAAAGAGAAAAATCTTTAATTTTAATACTATGTGATAATACATTTGAAACAGTAAGTACTTATATTAATTTAATAAGATTAAACCAAACCGTTTTTTTGTTAAGCAACAACTTGGAGAAAAATTTTTTTTTAAACATTATTAAAAAATATTATCCAAAATATTTATTTTTATCTAAAAATTATAAAATTAATTTTGTAAACAAATTTTACAAAATAAATAAAGAATTTAAAAATAATATATTTTATGAATTTAAAAAAAAAGTTAACTATAAAATCTATAAAAATCTGTCATTGTTATTGATGACTTCGGGATCAACAGGTAGTCCACAAACTGTGCGTATATCAAATCAAAACTTGAAATCAAACACAGAGGCTATATGCAATTATTTTAAAATAAATAGCAATGATAGAGCAATTACAACTTTGCCCATGAACTATACTCTTGGACTTTCAATTATAAATACTCATTTAAATAGAGGTGCATCTATCACACTAACAAATTATAGTTTAGTGCAAAAAGAATTTTTGGATTTATTAAATAAGAATAAAATTACCACTTTTACTGGTGTACCATTTACTTTTGAGGTTCTAAAAAGAACATTGCCAAAAAAAGGATATTTTTCGCATCTTAAATACATCACTCAAGCAGGAGGCAAATTAGATTCTAATTTAGCAAAATATTTTGAGAACTTATTTTCAAAAAATAAAATTAAATTATATTTGATGTATGGACAGACAGAAGCTACTGCCAGAATGTCTATTTTAAATTACAAAAAATTATATCAAAATCCAGAAAGTATTGGAAATGTTATCAGAGGAGGAAAGTTTTTTTTAATTGATGATAATAAAAAATTAATAAAAAAAAATAACACTATTGGAGAATTAATATACAAAGGTAAAAATGTGTCTTTAGGATATGCAAATAGTTTTCTAGATTTAAATACAAAGGATAAAAATTTTGGAGTTTTAAAAACGGGTGACTTATCATATAAAGATAAAAATAACTTATTTTTTATTGTTGGGAGAAAAAAAAGATTTATTAAAATTAACGGAGTAAGAATTAACTTAGATTCAGTTGAATACGTGCTCAAACAAAAAAATTTAGAATGCGCATGTAAGGGTGTGGATGATAAGCTTGAGATATATATTACTAAACATAATTTTTCAGAAAAAGTTTTTAGAAAAACTTTAAAAAAATTAAATATTCGATTTACAAACGTAAAATTGTTCAAAATAAATAAAATACCAAGAAATCGAAGTGGTAAAATTATTTATAACGACCTATCATATGGTAATGACTAATTTTCAAAAAATACTAAATATTCATCCATACTCTCTTAAAAAAAAAGAAAAAAATAAAATTTTTAATCATGAAATTATTTATCTGACAAAACTACATATTCAAAAGTGTGGTTTATACTTAAAAATTCTTAAAAATTTAAAACTAAAAATCAGTCTTCTCAAAAACTATAAAGATTTTCCATTTTTACCTGTAAAAATATTTAAAGATTTTGAATTAAAAAGTGTAAATAATAGCCAAATTTATAAGATTTTAAGATCATCAGGAACTACTAGTAATAAAACATCTAAAATTTTCCTAGATAAATTAAATGCATCAAATCAGTCAAAAGTTTTAACTAAAATAGTATCAAGTGTTCTGGGACAAAAACGTCTTCCAATGTTAATTATAGATAAGAACCCTGTTTTAGAAAATAGGAAGATGTTTAATGCAAGTATAGCTGCTATAAATGGGTTTTCTGTATTTGGAAAAAATCATTCATATTTACTTAAAAATAAAAATTCAGAAATTGATTACGTTTTACTAAATAATTTTTTGAAAAATTATGGAAGAGAAAAGTTTTTAATTTTTGGTTTTACATATAAAATTTTCGATAATTTAATTAAAAAACTAAATACTAAAAAAATTTTATCCAATTTTAAAAATGGAATTCTATTACATGGGGGTGGTTGGAAAAAACTTGAAAAAATTAAGATTGACAATAGATCATTTAAAAAAAAATTAAATCAAAAACTAAAAATCGATAATGTTTATAATTATTATGGTTTAGTTGAACAAACAGGATCTATATTTGTAGAATCAAAAAGATGTGGATACTTCCATACCTCAAACTTTTCTGATTTAATTATTAGAGATAAAAATTTTAATGAGTTAAGTAATAAAAAAAGGGGTTTAATTCAATTAATTTCTTTATTGCCCACAAGTTATCCGGGACACAACATATTAACAGAGGATGAAGGAGAAATTATAGGAGAAGATGACTGTAAATGTGGGAAACCTGGTAAGTATTTTATAGTCCATGGTCGCACAAAACAAGCAGAGGTAAGAGGTTGTAGTGATACCTAGTGTTAAAATTACGGATATAAACAAAATACTAGATACCTTAAAATTTAAGGATGCGCTAGAACCTTTTAATAAAGACATTTTAGATTTCTTAGATGAACTAAGTAAAGATATTAAAAAAAATAAAGTATCTTCAAAATATCCAGAGCTGATATCTTTTTCTTTTTTTTGCAGAAGAGCTAATTTGGAAATACTAAAAAAAAAGTTTTACAGTCACTATTTAAGAATTGGAAAAGGTACTGTTTTTCATATAACTCCAACAAATATACCAATCAATTTTGCATATTCCCTAGTTTTTGGTTTACTGGCTGGTAATAACAATATTGTGAGAGTTCCTTCTAAGAATTATGATCAGGCTAATATTATTCATAATTGTCTTAATAAAATTGGTAAAAAAAAAAAGTTTTTAAAAATAAGAAAAAATTTTTTTCTTATTAAATATGCAAGAGATGATAAAATTACTAAGCTTATTTCATCCCAATGTGATGTGAGGATAATTTGGGGTGGAGATGATACCATAAGACAGATTAAAAGTATTTCAATTCCAGAAAGAGCTCTGGACATAGCTTTTGCAGACAGATACTCGTTTTCAATAATTAATTGTGAAAGTTTAAAAAACTTACAAAATACTGAAATTGTTCGACTTGCAAATAGATTTTATAATGATACTTATTTAGTTGATCAAAACGCTTGCTCCTCTCCACATTTAATTTTTTGGGTTGGAAAGTATAATAAAAAAAAAGTAGATCTATTTTGGAATAGTTTATTCAGTATTGTAAAAAAAAAATATACATTTATTGAGTCAAGTGCTTTTGAAAAATATAATCTATTAATTAAAAATCTTATTGAAAAGGAAGATTTAGAATTTAAAAAAAAATATTCAAATTATCTTTATAGAATTAACGTAAAAAAAGTTGATAAAAACATTATTCACTTAAGGGGTAAATTTGGCATGTTTTACGAACATAATTTACCAAACCTTAATTTAATTTCTAAATTAATATCAGGAAAAGTACAAACCATTACATATTTTGGATTTAAAAAAGAAGAATTGTATAAATTCTTTGAAAAAGAAAAACCTGCTGGCGTGGATAGAATAGTTCCTATAGGAACTGCTTTAGATATTGGTCCAATTTGGGATGGTCACGATATCATTAATGTACTTTCTAGAGAAGTCGAGATTAAATGACTAAAAATAAAATTTTAACATTAAATAAAAGTGAAATATTAGAGTTTCAAAAAAATAGAGATCCATACTTATTGATTGACGAAGCCACGGAGATAATTCCCGGGGTAAGTGCAAAAGGTTTTAAAGAGCTTAAAAACGACTGGTTCTTTGAATGTCACTGGGAAGGAGATCCAAACATGCCTGGGATGTTACAAGTGGAGGCAATGGTACAAATGTCGGCTTTAGCTATAGTAACGTTGCCAGGAAATAAAGGAAAAGTTATCTATCTGGCTTCTGCAGACAAAATAAAATTTAAAAAAAAAGTGCTATCTAATAGTCGCCTTTGTCTAGAAACATTTATATTAAACTGGTCTAGAGGGGTTGGTAAATGTAAAGGTTTTGCCAAGATAAATAATGAAATCGTCTGTCAAGCTGAGTTTACAATTACAGAGCCAGTTACACTTAAAAAATATCTAAAATAGCTATTTTTTATAGGGAAATATTAAATCTCTTTTGTTCTTAATATCATCATCGATAATTTTCCCAGCAACATTTAAATAAATAATTCCAAAATAGATATTGTTTATATTATATTTTTTATAACCCTTTTTTTCCATTAATATCTTGTCGAGCATAGGATTTATTCCAGTGCTATCAATTTTATCTACATCTCTTACAAACATAGAGAAGGTTTTTAATGAGATTTTTTTTTGTTTATCCACGTACTCTCCTTGAAAATTTTTATGATATCTATATTCAACATTATTCTTTTGCTCAAAATAGTGGTCCATTGTAAAACCGTTTTTATAATCAATTCCAATAAATAAATTTTTTGCTTTATTTCTGTATAGATAACCAAATGGAGAATCTTCACTCCAACTACTCGTATTATTCATTCCTATAAGTTTTTCTTTATCTTTTCCCCAAACAGAGAAAGAATAAATGGGATGTTGAGTTCTTTCAAAATCTTTTCTTTTTAAAGCTTCATTGGTTAAAGCTCCACATTGACTTGGAGTTTTTTGTAGATCAAATCTTTCATTTTTACAAAAGCCCCAATTAAAAGTAGGAAAAAGTATTGTTCCATTCGTGCCTACTTTATTAATTATACTGTCAATAAATTTCTGAGGATCAAAATTATCATTATTTTTTCTAGAATTTAAAAGCAAACCTGTTATGTCTGAACAAATATAAACTATATCCCCTGCATTAATATCTAATTCATTTATAATTTCATGATATTTAATGTTACTTAATTCTTTTTGAAAATTCATCAAATATTTTTTGTGTTATTTTCTCTGAAGTAAGACCAAATTTTTCAAGTAGGAAATTATAATCTCCAGACTCACTGTATTCAGGCGGAATTCCTACAAATATTTGTGGAGCAGAATTTTTAAGAGTTGAATTTATTTCTGATATTGCTGTTCCCAAACCTCCCTGAATGCTATGTTCCTCTATTGAAACTATTAATTTTGAATTCACAGCTAGTTTTTCTATTAACTCTTTATCTATGGGGTTAATTGTATGAATGTTAGTTACTGAGCAATCTATTTTTTTTTCTTTTAGTTTTTCTCTGACTTCTAAAGCTTTATAAACCATTGTCCCAGTAGCTATTATTGCGATATCTTTCCCTTCCTTTAATTTTACCCCTTTTGAAATCTTAAAATCATAATCATTTTTATAAACAATTGGATTATTGGCACCTCCACTTAATCTTATGTATGTAGGTTCATTATAACTAAGGGCAGCATTTATTGCTTTTGCTGTCTCACCAGAATCCGCTGGAGATATAATTGTAATTCCTGGTATTGATCTCATGATTGATATATCTTCAATGCAGCAGTGAGTGTAACCCAATGTTCCCAAAACCACTCCAGAAGCCAAACCGACCATGCATATATCTCTTTTCATATATCCAGAGTGAACTTTAATTTGTTCACAACATCTCATTGTTTGAAATGGCGCAAATGTTGTTGTAACTACTTTGAAATTTTCACTTGATAACCCAGATGCAATTCCTATCATGTTTTGTTCAGCAATTCCAACTTCGAGGTATTTTTGTGAAACATTTTTTCTAAATCTATCTAAGCCAGCTGAAGTTGATGTATCTGCCGCCAAAACCATTAGATTTGGAAATTTTTTCTCTAATTCTAATAGTACCATTCCAAATGTAGCTCTAGCACCAATCCTAGACCAGATTTCAATATTTTTATTATTTAATTCCATTTATAATATTTAATTTTTTTCCAATTCTTTTATAGCCATATCATATTGAGATTTAGAAAGTATTTTATGATGCCAGTCATTATTGTTTTCAGAAAATGTAAATCCTTTACCTTTTACTGTGTTTGCAATTACTGCAACAGGTTTATTTTTTATATTAAGTGAAAAGGCGTTAATTAGCTCCTTAATGTTATGACCATCAATCTCTTCTACATGCCAGCCAAAACTTTTAAGTTTTTCAGACATATTCCCAATACTCATTATTTCTAGATTCGAACCGGTTTGTTGTAAATTATTTCTATCAATTATCAAAAATAAATTATCTAGTTCATATTTTGGAGCTGACATAAAAGCCTCCCAGTTTGATCCTTCATTACACTCTCCATCACCCAATAAAACAAAAATTTTGTTTTTTAATTTTTTTTTAATTGAAGCAATGGCCATACCAATACCAACAGATAGACCCATACCCAAACTACCTGAGCTTATCTCAATTCCTTTTTGTATATTCATGATTGGATGGCCGAATAAAAAACCACCGGATTTTTCAAATTTTTGCAGATCAGATTCCTTTATAATTCCAACCTCAGCTAAAGCTGAGTATAAGCCCAAAACTCCATGGCCTTTGCTCAAAATAAATTTATCTCTGTTCTCCCAACCAGGTTGATTAAGTTTATAATTCATTATCTCCCCGTAAAGTGTTGCTGTAATTTCAACAATAGATAAACCTCCACCAAAATGAGAACTTTCTGTTCCAGCATTAATCGCCATGTCTAAAATATTTTTTCTCATTCTTACGCACATTTTCTTTATTCTAAGAATTTTGTTTTCAAGATTACTCATTACATTCCACCATCAACACATATAGTTTGACCAGTAATATAACTTGATAAGTCTGAGGCAAGAAATAAAGCGGTATTTGCAACTTCATCTGTTTTACCTATTCTTTTTATAGATAATCTTTCAATTGTTTTATCAAGATATTTTTTTGGCGTATTATCTTTCATCATGTC
>MDSZ01113688.1_pt1 | contig 19549 bp, 13 predicted proteins | sample 811201 | NCBI WGS metagenome assembly MDSZ01 (sample SAMN05326647, study PRJNA326480) | marine metagenome | isolation source: seawater | place: Indian Ocean: North | collected 2010 | reverse complement strand
TTTTGATCCGTTCATTTTGCAATGGCAATGACGATAAATTAGCCAAAACGCCTCCTCTACGGTCCAAAAAATAGTTCTGGAAGCTGGATTGCCTTTTCCATTGTGCCTGTTGGGAGTACGATCTGTCTCTATGCCGAAACGCAATCTGTTTTTCATAATCTTCGTAGTTTTTGCTGGCATGCTGGCATGGTTAGCCAGAGACCATGGTGGCCATGGACGTCGTTTTGCGGAAGTGCTTGCGACGGTAGAACAACGCTATGTGGAACCGGTGAATGGCGAACAGATGTTTGCCGCTGCCATGAATGGCCTCTTTTCCTCACTTGACGAACACTCATCGTTCATTAGCGGAACACTGAAGGAAGATCTCAATATTTCGCTTGACCAAGAATTCGGTGGTGTTGGTCTTGAACTTGCGACCCGAGACAATCTTATAGAAGTTCAATCTCCTATTGTTCGCTCACCCGCTTGGAGTGCTGGAATCGTTGCCGGAGATATTATCGAATCCATTGATGGACGTTCCACAGCTGGATGGTCACTCTCGGAAGTTGTTGCTGCACTTCGCGGGACACCAGGAACTGTTGTGACTCTTGGACTTTCTTCAGTCAAAACTGACCCGACGTTGAGAACATTAGATCCGACAGCCATCATTCCATCAGTCAATGAGAAAAAAAATGTTTCTTTGATTCGTGAGCAGGTTCTTGTTGAAAGTGTTCTTGGAGATCGGCGACTACCAGACGGCTCTTGGAATTGGTGGATTCAGGCTGAAGAAAATGTTGCACTCATACGCATTACCCAGTTTGGCGAGCGAACCGTCGGAGAGGTCCGTGCCGCTCTTCAAGCTATTTCAAGGCGATGTACAACTGATGGTGTAAATGGCATTGTGATTGACCTCCGAAACAATGGCGGTGGTCTTTTGGAATCTGCTGTGGATGTTTGTAACCTGTTCCTTGATGCAGGTGTCATTGTAAGCACACAAACGAAAGATGGCACGACTGTCCCAAGGCTTGCGACAACCGATCATCTCGTACCTGAGATTCCAATCGTCGTACTCATCAATGAACTGACAGCGAGTGCTTCAGAAATTGTGGCTGCTTGTCTGCACGACAACAAACGTGCCACCATTGCAGGCAGTCGATCATTTGGAAAGGGTACTGTTCAGACACTGATTCCCCTCTCTGACGAATCTGGGATGTTAAAGCTCACCACCTCTGAATACTTACGCCCCAATATGATGCCGTTACATCGTGATGCAAAAGACGATGCGACTGTCTCTTGGGGAGTGGAGCCTTCCCCGGACAACCAGATTACGCCAACACGTCAACAGGAAGAAGCAACAACAAGGTGGTGGCACAATCGAGATACACTAGTATTTCCAGATGATAGACCTTCTTGTTGCGCAGCTCCAAGCAGGATGACCGTTCAACTGCCGACATACGACTTAGTCGCACCACCCACAGGGCCATCTCCTCGTGAGGCTGATATCGTCCTTTCAAAAGGCCTTGATATCCTGTTGTCAAAGACAGCTGAAAAAAATTAATGCGGCAACTCAGAGTTCTGCTGCAAGGAAAAAACTTCCTGCGACGCAAATGAGCCCGCTTGTTTGTGCCATGACCTTTGCCAACGCAAGTGCTTTTTTGGGGGTTTCCACGAGGTGTGGTTGGTGCATCCCCACTGACTGAGCCGCAATGGCTAACTGCTGTAAAGATGCCGCCCGAGGGTTCGTGTGGTATTGCGTAAGTATCACATGGTCAAACCATCCGCTAGCTGCTGCTAACATTGATTCGATCTGTTTGTCTTGACTGGCAGCAAAAACAAGAATGCACGGCCTGCGTTGTGCCTTTTGTGGAAAGACGGCCTCAATAAGAGCCTTCATAGAATCCTCATTATGCGCCGCATCAATGATGATCAGAGGGTTATCTGAACGAATCGAAATACGTGCAGGAAGTTCCGTAGCACGCAAACCAGCAGCCATTGCTTCCTCGGAAACCGGCCATCCGCTCTCGGAAAGCATGCGGATCGCAATCACAGCAAGTCCAGCATTTTTGATTTGATGGACACCAGCCATGCCGACTAAATACGGTTCTTGACACAACGCAGGACGTGCTGGCATATCATCAGAGAGGCTCTTCACCAACACAGCAAGTGCCTTTTGTAACTGTCCAGATGGTTTTGGCTGAGGGACTGGAATACATTCAAAATCTCTACCGAGCTGCAAGGATCTTGCATGCTTTTGTATTGCAACAGACTCGATGACCTGATCTGCCTCCTTGCTCCCTGTGGCTGAGATAACCGGGCACCCCTCCTTGATAATACCCGCCTTTTCCCGAGCTATTGCCGAAATGGTGTCTCCCAGTATTCGTGTATGGTCCAAACCAATGCTTGTAATAAGGGTCAGTACTGGAAGTGATAAATTTGTTGCATCCAACCGACCACCAAGACCTGTCTCAACAACAGCAAGATCAACACCTACTCGAGCAAAATGAAAGAAAGCGATTGCCGTTAGAACCTCAAACCAGGTGGGGACCGGCTCACCCGCAGGCGTAGAAGCATCAATCTTTTCAACAACAGGAATGACCTCTGTAAACACTTCCTCCAATTCGTTCTTCAAGATTGGCTTGTTCCTAACCCCTATTCTCTCTTCCAGTCCATGTACGTGCGGTGACAAATAGTGACCAACGTTATGCCCAGCATGGGCAAGAACCGCCGCTATCATCGCTACTGTGGAACCCTTGCCTTTGGTACCAGCAACGTGAACAACACGGAACTGTTGCTCGGGATTACCAAGTTCATGCAGCAGTCGACGCATTGCGCCCAAATTAAGCCCCTGTTCGTGGGAAAAGTCTTTCCCGCTCCGCTCATAATTGATCCTTTGATCAAGCCATGCGATTGAATTGCACAGAGGGTGGATTCCAGAAGCCCTACCAGTTGGCGTCACCTGTACTGTCTCCTGAATTCCCAAACACCACCAAATTCAAATTGAAAAAGCCCCCAGTTTATGTCATTTCGTTGTTCGCATAAAGCAAACACATTCTTCTTGAGCGGTCTTGACGGCAGCCACGACTTTGTCGAATTTCTCGCCATATCATGAGGTTCAAGCTGTGTTTGAAAAAGAATCATATAAAGCGGGTTGCTGCTGTTTTGCGTTATTGATCTGTCAATTATTCATTTCCAGCACTGGGGCTGCAGAGCCTAATCATACGTTAATCCCCGTCAATGAACCCTCAACTCTTTACGTTTCCGATCCGAACAACGAACAGATTTTCTTGGGATTCCCGGAAAATGTGAGCTACAGCCAGTCTCCATGTTGGCCACGGTGGTTCGCGAGTGCGACTGGACTTGTTATGACACGTTCACTTGCATCAAATACCATTTTTACTGGCCCCGGTGGGGTATCCATCGACACAGCAAACGCATCTGCCTCGTGGCCTGGTGGAGTCGACCTTCGGATTGGTCGTTGGTTTGGTGATCGGCAAGAGCATGCCTTCGAGATGGTGTATTGGGGAGTTTACAACATTGGCTCTACTTTTTCTGATTCAACACCAACCACATCTGGTTTGCTACAACGATCAGATCTCATAAATGATGTTGAAGTAAATTGGCTTTATTCTCTTGGCGAACGGCCTGAGTTTTTATCACAGAATCGAAAAACAAATCTTATGTGGCTTGCCGGCTTTCGTTTCTTTCAGCTGGAAGATACTCTTGCATTTGAGTCCGGAACTACGTCTTTGGACATTGCGACAAATAATAATCTATATGGGGCTCAAGTCGGTGCACGATTTGATTGGAAACTAGCACCTCGATGGCGTTTTTCAGCTGTCCCAAAGTTTCTTCTCGCTGGCAATGCCGTTACCAACACATCAACACTCAATACAACGAGTATCTTTTCTGATCTTGGTGTTTTTTCATGGCTTGGATCCATCGACACAAGCATAAATTGGGATTTCTCGGAACGTTGGACTCTGTGGATGGGATATCGAGTTGTAGGAGTAGGAAATATCTCGCAAGCCGACCAGCAATGGCCAAACACTGTGCCCACAACAATTGATCAGCTTTCAGGTATCACTGTCGGCTCAGAGTCGATTGTGCATGGTGGATTTGCAGGATTTGAGAAACGCTACTAGATATTTCACCAGAAATTGCTGGTCAACAATCTTTTTTCTTTTTTTCGTATAGACTAAATGTCATGAGTGAAGAACAAACAGCCTGTGAACTTTCGTCAAAAAAATGTGTGCCATGTGAGGGAGGCGTTCCAAAGTACTCTCTTGAAGACGCCAAATCTCAGATATCTGCATTAGAAGGCTGGCAACTGACTCATGATGGCACACGGATCCGTCGTGATTGGAAAACAACCAATTTCCGTGACGGCATCAAGCTCATGAATAACATCGGTGCCCTCGCTGAGCGCGAGCAACATCACCCTGATCTTCACCTTGAAAACTACCGGCATATCTGGGTCGAACTCTACACGCACGCAATCGGCGGGCTGTCTGAAAATGATTTTATTTTAGCAGCAAAAATTGATCAGATAGCTCCACCACAATAATCAATAGCACGAGCAATTTCACTTTTCAGATTGTTTCGTGCAACAATCCTATCAACAAATCCGTGTTCGAGAAGAAACTCACTGGTCTGGAAACCCTTTGGTAACTCCACACGAATGGTTGCCTTGATTGTTCGAGGTCCAGCAAAGCCAATCAGTGCCCGGGGTTCTGCAAAACAAAGATCCCCAAGGGAAGCAAAGCTTGCAGCAACACCTCCCATTGTTGGGTTCGTAAGCACCGAAATAAATAAACCTCCTGCACGTGAATAGCGAGCAAGTGCTGCTGATACTTTTGCCATTTGCATCAGAGAGATAATACCTTCATGCATCCGAGCGCCTCCTCCGGAGGCACTGATGATAATCAGTGGAAGTTTTTGTTCTGTTGCGCGTTCGACAAGTCGAGTGAGACGCTCACCGACAACACTTCCCATGCTACCCATAATAAAAGCTGAGTCCGTCACACCACATGCTACTCGCCGGGCACGAATCATACCTGTGCCGGTAAGTGCCGCATCCGAAAGGCCAGTCCGCTTTTGTTCTGTAATTAATCTATCTGCATATGGTCGTTTGTCTTTAAATCCAAGAGGATCAGCTGGACGAAGATCTCCATCCCATTCTTCAAAGGTTGCGGGATCCAGTAACTGATTCATTCGCTGCGCAGCTGACACATACCAGTGGAAACCGCATTGAGGACACACATTTAGTAGTGCTTCTGCTTCCTTACGATAAATGGTTGCTCGGCAGCCTTCACATTTTTTCCAAAGCCCCTCAGGGACGCCACGTTTTGGACGCGATGGTTGCAGTGACTGAGCCTTCATAGGTTGACTTTTTTTCCCACCCTTTGCTTGAGACATTGGCTGATTTGTCATTGATTGGATCTGATGTTCCATATGAGTTTGCTGAAAAGTAGGTCAAAACTGAATTTTCATGAAGTCGACTACGCAGTAGTGTAGCTTGAAACATCCCAGAAACGCATCGCCAATGGAAGGCTAAGAAAATTTGTCGCAAACCAGTGTTTTCTTGTGTGGTACGTCGACAAACTGCTCAACACGCAGGCCCTTCTATCCAGCACGCCGTTCTCCATCATCTTGAAAATCTTCCAGAACACGAAACGAAAGTAGATAGTCATAACTACGCTGCTGAACGAGCAATCCGTTCGAGATCTTGTATTGCTTTTTGATAATCAGGTGAACAAAGAACAGAACTTCCAGCTACCAACAATTGAGCTCCTGCTGCAGACACAAGGCCTGCCGTCTCTACCGAAATACCACCGTCAACACCAAGGCGAAAAGAAAGTTTTTTTCTTTCTCGAATTTTCCGAAGATCAGACAGTTTATTGATTGCAACTGAATCAAAACGTTGCCCTCCAAAGCCAGGCTCAACGCTCATTACAAGTATGCCATCACACATATCAAGAAATGGTTCAACCTGTTTCAAAGCTGTCTTCGGACTTATGGCCAAGTGTGCTTTCGCACCTAACGATTGAATTTTCTGCAATGTGGAACTGGGATCCTTCAAAGCCTCAATATGCACGGTGAGGATATTGGATCCTGCAGAAACATATTCTTCGATAACTCGATGCGGTTCTTCAATCATCAAATGGACTTCAAGAGGAACCGTTGATGCTTTGCGAACTGCTTCAACAATAATTCCACCGTACGTCAACTGAGGTACGAACCGACCATCCATAACATCAAGGTGAAGACCTAACGCACCTGCATCTTCCAATCGCTTGACCTCATCTGCCAGATGACCAAAGTCACACATAAGCAACGCAGGAAGAATTATTGGTCCACACTTATCCAGTGTCGACGTAAGTTGGTCAAAAGATTTTCCTGACTGAAATGTCACAATCGCAACTCTAAAAACCTTGACAAGCAGCACAAACTTGAAACGTCACAAGAGTCTACCACGTTCCTATCTGCCGTCACCGGGTAATACTTTGTAGTCGGACACCTGTGCTTTCCGTGAGTAGACTTGTACGACGACAGGCTGGTACCAGAATGGAAAACACATATACCTTCGAAACAGCATTTCCAACGCGCCTAACGGACTCTGATCGGACGCTCATTGAAAATCGATTGCAGTCCATTGGTCGTGAGCTTTTGGCAACATCGATCAACAGCCAGCCGTCCTTTTTTTCAGCGGAGCGATTGGGGCAATATGCGAGTGATTGGGCTACATCCAACGATGAACTCAAGGTTCGTTTATTTCGGCTGATCGACTGTATGCCAATGCTTGATGATGCTACTGCGATCGACCAGCACTTAAGGGAGTATATCGACGATGACATACTGTCCGATCTCCCAACAACTATTCGTTTAGCGCTTCAGGCGGCACGTACAGGAATGTTGGCACCACTAGCCGCCCAAGCCGTCCGAACTGTGACACTTGCTCAGGCCCATCGATTCATAGCTGGTACAACACCAGAAGAAGCTGCTCGGTCTGCTCTGCGCGAGAGGCAACTCCACCGTGGTTTTACCCTGGATTTGCTTGGAGAAGCGGTCACAAGCAACCGTGAGGCAGATGCCTATGCGTCTTCCTATTTGAAACTCATCAATGAGGTTCCTCCGAAAGCTGTTCATTGGGAATATGATCCTCTCATCGATGATGGCCCAGATGGCGTCCTGCCACGAGTCAACCTTTCCCTCAAACTGTCAGCCTTAGACAGTCAATTCGATGCAATTGATCAACGAGGAACGAGTGAAAGAGTATTGTCTCGCCTTCGCCCCATTTGGCGCGCTGCTCGTGAAGCCGGGGCACACATACATATTGATATGGAAAGCTATGCAACAAAAGATCTTACTCTTTCAATATTCAAACAGATTGCCATGGAGAACGAATTCCGTGATTGGCCTCACTGCGGTATCGTTATTCAATGCTACCTTCGAGACGCCCCCATGGATCTTCTATCTTTATCCACGTGGGCTAAAAAAAGGGGGACGCCTGTGTGGGTGCGTCTTGTAAAGGGAGCCTATTGGGATTTTGAAACCATTCATTCCCATTCTGCTGGCTGGCCTCTACCTGTATGGCAAAACAAGTGGGAAACGGACAGATGCTTCGAGCAATGCACGACCTTCACGTTCGAACAAAATGCTTGTCTTAGACCCGCAATAGGAAGCCACAACATTCGATCACTCGCGCATGCTATGGCCGTCTCAGAACATCTTGATCTGGATAAAACCTGTACGGAAATGCAAATGCTGTACGGAATGGGCGACGCAGAAAAAAAAGCTGTTACGCAAGCTGGCTGGCGGATGCGTGTGTACATGCCATATGGTCAGCTTGTACCCGGAATGGCTTACCTTGTTCGTCGTCTACTAGAAAACTCTTCCAATGATTCTTTCCTACGGACTGAACATATGAAACAGGTGACTGCTGAACAACTTCTTGAAGTTCCAATGCCTGTAGACGTTTTCAAAAAGGATACCACGATGACACAAGAGGTCGATTCACGGCTAATGAAAAGAACCTTTGAAAATCAACCGCTTACAGATTTTTCGATCAAGAAAAACCGTGCCGTTATGCAGCAATCGATTGATCGACTTCGAAACACTTTTGATTCTGAAACACGAATCGTCGTTCCCCTTGTGATCAATGGCGAAACAATAGAGACAACTGAGAAATTCGAACGTCGAGATCCCTCACATCACAGTCGAATCATTGCCGAAGTATGTGCCGGCACAACTGCTGACGCTACACGAGCTATCGATGCTGCCTCAGAAGGGGCACCCATGTGGCATGCAGTCGGCCACCAACACCGATCATCTATCCTTCGGAAAGCAGCGTCGATTATCAAGGAACGTCGATATGAGTTAGCCGCTCTTCAAGTTTTTGAAGTTGGCAAATCGTGGCGTGAGTCTGATGCAGATGTAGCCGAAGCAATTGACTTCTGCAATTACTATGCAGACTGCGTACTGGATCTCTCTGTTCCTCGAAATGTGAATGTCCCTGGTGAAGAAAATACAACGACATTCAGGCCTCGAGGTGTTGCAGTCGTCATCGCTCCTTGGAACTTTCCGTTGGCGATTCTTGCAGGCATGTCTGCAGCGGCTCTGGTCACCGGTAATACCGTTGTACTCAAGCCTGCAGAACAATCATCATTAGTTGGGCTTCGCTGGTACGAAATCCTCATAGAAGCAGGTGTCCATCCAAATGCTTTAAGTTTTCTGCCGGCTCGTGGAGAGGTCGTTGGATCAACCCTTGTGACCCATCCAAAAGTTGATCTTATTGCATTTACAGGATCACGTTCCGTCGGACTCTCAATCAATCAACTCGCTGCAGAAAATCCTGGGCGATCGATCAAAAGAGTTATTGCTGAACTTGGAGGAAAAAATTCGATTATTGTTGATGATGATGCGGATCTTGATGAGGCCGTGCTCGGAACGGTCGCAAGTGCCTTTGGCTTTCAAGGACAGAAATGCTCTGCGTGTTCGAGAGTTATTGTTTTAGAGAATGTTTATGACGTTTTTATAGACCGTCTATCTCAGGCGGTGCAGAGCCTTCATGTTGGCCCTGCAGACGATCCATCCTCACGCGTTGGCCCCCTTGTTGATGCAGAAGCGAGTGAAAAAGTCTGTGCTTTTATAGAGCAGGGGAGACAAACGTCACATGAAATTGTTTCAGTGGACCCCAATACACTGTCAGATACTGGATGGTTTGTTGGCCCACACGTCTTTACCGATGTCGACCCTGCTTCTCCACTGGCACAGGACGAAATATTTGGTCCCATTTTAGTTGTCATGCGAGCCAAAAGTTTTGATCATGCTATTCAACTGACAAATGACACACCGTATGCACTGACCGCTGGAGTATTCTCCAGAAGCCCAGCGCACCTCCGTCAAGCGCGTCATGCAATCCAAGCAGGCAATGTTTATCTGAATCGGGGATGCACAGGAGCCCTTGTACACCGGCAACCTTTTGGGGGATACAAGCTTTCTGGAATCGGAAGCAAAACAGGAGGCCCTGACTATCTGCATCAGTTTGTCGTACCGCAGACAGTAACAGAGAACACCATGCGACGTGGCTTCGCTCCTTCAGATCATACAGCTTGAATTGCTCCCTCATCATTTATCACGGGAGATTTGCGAAAACACCGTGAAATGAACATCTCAATCATCACAATCCTGTCTCACAAAAAACTCATAATACTTGAGTACAACATACTTCTTCATACTTGCGTCGTGGAACGTTCATGAGAAATATGCACATGACAAGACCTCTATCGGTTTGGATCCTTTCTATTACGTGTACCTTGGCTGCTACGACAGCGCATACGAGTGAATTGGATCCTAGACTGTTCCCGTATCAAAAGGCTTCTGGAGAGGTGACTGGCTCACTGAAGTGCGTTGGTTCCGATACGATGAACAACTTAGTAGCCCTCTGGGCAGAAGACTTCAAAAAGTTCTATCCAAGTGTTCAAGAAGGAATCGAGGGAAAAGGATCTTCCTCGGGCCCCCCCGCTCTTACCGAAGGTTTGAGTATCTTTAGCCCAATGAGTCGTGAATGGAAGCCATCGGAAATTGATGTCTTCAAACAAAAACATGGCTACGCTCCCACAGTCTTGCTGACAGCGATTGATATGGTGGCAATCTACGTTCATAAGGACAATCCACTTGAAAAGATCTCTCTGCCACAGCTTGATGCCATTTATTCAAAAAACCGGAACGGTGGGATCCGTTCAGATATTCGCACGTGGGGAGATCTTGGTTTGGAGGGAGAGTGGAAAGAAAAACCGATTAGTCTGTATGGCCGAAATGCGTCGAGTGGCACCTATGGCTTTTTCAAAAACCATGCGTTATTCAAAGGGGATTTTAAAGCAACTGTGAAAGAGCAGCCAGGGAGCTCCTCCGTTGTAAAAGCAATCTCCAATGACCGATTTTCTATTGGTTACTCCGGCATTGGCTACAAGACTCCTGAGGTTCGCGCTGTACCACTTGCTTGGACCGCACGTGACAAAGCCATTCCTGTTGAGCCCGTTTATGCCTACAGAGGAGAGTACCCTTTGGGAAGGTTTCTATACATCAGCGTAAACCACGAGCCGGGCAGTCTACTCGATCCGCTACGAAGAGAGTTTCTTCGTTATATACTCAGTGCTGATGGTCAGGCCATCGTTCAGCGAGATGGCTATCTTCCAATCACCGCGAACATTGCCGAACAAGCTATCAAGAAAGTCAATCTGAATTGAACTGTCGGCTACATAAGTGATTGGGCAAGGACACCGACATCATGAAGAAGGCACCCTTCACGACACGATTCACACCAAGAAAAACATCGTCCTGGACAAAAACAGCTGATGGATTTGCAAAAATAATTATTACAACTGGTGGGTTAGTCACTATTTTTTCCGTTTTCGCTGTTGGCTTTTTTCTCCTCGCAGTCGCTCTACCACTGTTCAAACCAGTCCTTGTCGAAACGAAGAATACCGCGACTGAAACGCACATAACGAAACATTCATCTTGCCTTGGCGTTGATGACTCTGGGCTTGTGGCATGGATACTCAACGCAGAGCAAAGTCATTTTCAGTTTCTTGATCTGTCGAACGGCAATGTACTTGGACAACAGGCCTCGACTGGCAGTGGCTTAGAGAACATGACTGCCATTCACATCTCGCCACCTGGGCTTGATGCAGTATGTGGCTTTGCTGACGGTACTTTGCGCAAAGGACAGCTAGGACTTCAATCTTCCTTTGTTCCAGACATTGGAACGAACTCTTCTTCGCAAGGTCAGCCCTCAGTTGACGTGCAAAAAAGACATGAGTCAATTTTTGTCAGGAATGAAAATGGTCAAATGACACGATTGTCTTTCGTTGCAGAATTTCCAGCGCAACTCAAGGAATCACTCAATTCAAAAATTATTGATGTTGATAGTGTCATGCTCAATAACGGCCTGCTTGTCACAGCACTCGGTTCAGACGGCCGCATTCTGCTTCGGCATGAAACATCCCGTGAAAATCTACTTACCAATGAAACGAAAACAACAATCCAAACAACAGTCATTGAACCACCGTCGTTACCTGAATCGAAACATCCACTCTTCATATGTACCTCAGGATTGGGAGACCAGCTCTTTGTTTTCTTTCAGACTGGCACTGCTTATCGCTACAACATTCGGTCAATTGAAAAACCTCAATTGATGGAGACGTTTGAAAGTTCGCCAAATGGCATTCATGTCACTGCCGTGAAACGTCTCTATGGTGGGAATGCTATTGCCGTCGCCAATATGGAAGGCACGATACGAATATTTTTTACAAGCAGGGGTGCCACACAACAACAGTCCATTGATGGGCTTACAATGATCGCTGCAAAAGCATTTTCAACCTCCGGCGCCATCACAGCGTTAGCTGCATCTCCTCGCTCTCGCCTGCTTGCGGCTGCGAATACCTCAGGGGAACTCCTGCTTTTACAAACAACTACGAACAGTGAAATTCATAGGCTTCAACCTACTCAACTCACTCATGCTCCAGCCCATGAGTTGGTGATATCTCCACGGGAAAACTTTTTGATTGCGCACAATCATAAAAATCTCATTACATGGAACCTGGATATAGGCCACCCGGAGGTCTCCGTGAACTCGTTGTTCAAACCTCTATGGTATGAGAATTACTCAGGCCCAGTGCATGCGTGGGAGACGACTGGCCATGATTCTTTTGAAGCAAAATTTAGTCTCATTCCGCTCATTTTTGGAACCGTTAAGGCCTCCGTGTATTCAGTAGTATTTGCTGCACCCATTGCCATATTGGCTGCGATTTTCTCTAGCCAATTCCTGACTCTCAGATGGCGTTCACGTATAAAGCCGATGATTGAAATGATGGCGAGCCTCCCGAGTGTTGTACTTGGCTTTCTCGCAGGCCTTATTTTTGCTCCCATGATCGAACAAGCTCTTCTGCCTACACTTATTCTTGTTTTTACGATCCCATTCACCTGTCTTTTATTTGCTCACCTATGGCAATTCATCCCTGAAAAGTTTGACTTTCGACTATCGAACCTACGCTTTTTTATCATCCTATTGATTGCTCTGCCATTGGCGCTGGTACTGTCAATGACACTAGCACCGGGCGTTGAACAGTTCCTCTTTAGCGGTGAGATTTCAAGCTGGCTTGATGGCCGCGACAGTAGTAGTTTTGGAGGTTGGCTCGTTGCAGCCCTACCGTTGTGCAGTATTCTAACGTGCTACTTTGTCAGCCGAACAATCTCCCCGCTGCTCTGTCGTTGCAACGTGCTTTGGGTAGAAAAATATAAAGCGATTATATCACTTTGTACGTTCCTCTTCGGAACTTTGCTTGCTATCGCATTCGCTATTGCTGTAGCGTTATTTCTTGATGCTATTCGAATTGACACACGGGGCAATCTGTTTGGGACATATGTTCAACGAAATGCTCTTGTTGTTGCCGTTGGCATGAGCTTTGCCATCATTCCAATTATTTTCACCATCGCTGATGATGCACTTTCAAGTGTTTCTGATCACCTTCGGAATGCATCACTGAGTGCAGGAGCTACACCATGGCAGACAACAGTACGAATTATTATTCCTACAGCTGCAAGCGGTCTCTTTTCAGCTGTGCTCATTGGTTTTGGACGTGTTATTGGTGAAACAATGATCGTACTTATGGCAGCCGGGAACACACCAATATTGAGCTGGAATATCTTTAGTGGCTTTCAAACACTCTCTGCGGCCATCGCTACAGAATTGCCTGACTCTTCACAAGGGTCGACGCATTATCGTGTTCTGTTTCTAGCCGCATTAGCACTCTTTGCAATGACTTTCTTGGTAAACACAACAGCAGAAATTGTTCGACAACATTTCCGAAGGCAGGTCAATGACCTCTAGATCGTCTGTAAAAAAAAGACTTCGATCTCGTTATTCTTCCATGGTTGCTCACGGCGAACCATGGATCTGGATCACTGGTGGTTCGTTGGCACTTGCATTCATCATGATCCTTGGACTTTTCGGGCTGATTATATTTCGAGGCGCAATTCATTTTTGGCCTCAGCCACTTGTATTAGTAACACAGCAAGATAACACAGCATTTCTTGGGGAGATCAGTCGGGGCAAGAAGGACGTTCACGATCATATTCTTCGGCTTTTTCGCATTGGTGATTATGAGCTATCACAAACAAACCAGTATAAGTGGTTGGATGATGACAAGATTGCGGACATGCATCCTCCCTTTTGGGCAACCGTTGTTGAACGACTTGATGGAGGACGTTTTCATGGCATGCCTGTTCGTGTTTTCTACCAAGAACGGGTTGTCGCCGATGGTCCCGAAGCCGCATCGGAAATGTTTGAAGAAAAACACCCAATGATTCAGCGTAAAATTGATGAAACTGCTTCATTTGATAAATATGATCGGGGTAAATTACAGCATCAATTGAGGACAGCTCGATTAGCGATTGTACAAGCTGGCCTTCAACATGGAAAAACAAGTACTTTTCACGAAGAAGCTATCAGACAAGAGCAGGTGATAGCCAACCGTGTTGCGATACAGATAAGTGCCTTAGATAACAAAGTCCACCAACTACGTTCAGAATATGTTGGGTGGTCATATGAATTTAAGTCTCCTTCTGGAGAACTGTATCGTATTCCCATGGAATCAATCGTCCAACTTTGGCAGCCCAATCGACTTTCCTTTTTTGGTAAAATCAACGTCTATGTGATGCGCTGGTCACATTTTCTTTCGGCTGATCCTCGAGAGGCCAACAGTGCAGGAGGAGTTTTCCCTGCCATCTGGGGAACCGTGGCCCTAACGCTACTTATGACTCTCATTGTCGCCCCATTGGGTGTTGTGGCTGCGTTATACCTCAGTGAATATGCTTCCCGCAGTTGGATGACTGCAACGATGAGAATCGCCATCAACAATCTTGCTGGTGTCCCAAGCATTGTATACGGGGCATTTGGACTCGGTTTTTTCTGCTACGGCTTAGGCGTAAGCATTGATGAACTCTTTTTCATGCCTGCCCTTCTCGCTGATGGCCAGCCTACCTATGGCACGGGTGGCTTACTCTGGGCATCTCTCACGCTTGCATTACTCACACTACCAGTAGTGATTATCTCAACGGAGGAAGCCATTGCCGCTGTACCGAACTCAATGCGAAACGGATCATACGCCTGCGGTGCTACAAAATGGCAAACAATTCGACGAATTGTTCTTCCTCGAGCCCTGCCTGGGATCTTAACTGGTATTATCCTTGCCATGGCACGGGCTGCTGGTGAAGTCGCGCCACTTATGCTAGTTGGCGTAAAAAAACTCGCATTGGATTTACCCATTGATCGAACATTTCCGTATATTCATCCCGAGAGAGAGTTCATGCATTTGCCATTCATGATTTATGATATTGGCTTTCAAGGTTCAAATAGCCAAGGTTCTGAAGCCATTGTTTTCACAATTATATTTCTTCTTGTCGCCATTATTGCAGCTCTGAATCTCACTGCCATTATGATTCGCTCCAGAATGACTCGACTCGTTGTAAGTGAATCGTTTTAGGAAAAACGTATATATTTTCACGATCAATCCAAGCACGACATGGCTATAGTTTCATCCATAAAAAATCGAGAGACAAAACTGCCTCAAGACAGGCTTGTTGCTGTGGCTTCTGGGCAGGTCATCCCAAGTGAGGTGCACAAGAAAGTTTTTAGTAAAACTCCTATCCTAGAAATTGACCGTCTCAACCTATGGTATGGCTCAAAGCAAGTACTCAATGGAATCACGATGCCGATTCCTGCAAAACGGATCACATCTCTCATTGGGCCAAGTGGGTGCGGAAAATCGACGCTGCTACGAACCGTCAATCGACTCAATGATGTGATTGAAAATGTACGGATTACTGGCGACATGCGCCTCGATGGAATATCGATTTACGACCCCAGTACGAATGTCGTTGAACTTCGTAAAAAAATGGGAATGGTGTTCCAAAAGCCAAATCCTTTTCCCATGAGTATCTACGAAAACGTTATTTATTCGCTGCGGATTGATGGTGAACACAACCGAGGGATGCTTGATGAAGCGTGTGAGTCTGCTCTTCGAGGTGCCGCCTTGTGGGAAGAAGTGAAAGACAGGCTGCACGACAATGCCCTGCAACTCTCTGGAGGACAACAGCAACGGCTTTGCATCGCACGAGCCATTGCTGCAAACCCGGATATTCTCTTACTTGATGAACCATGCTCAGCACTTGACCCAATCGCAACTGGAAAAATCGAAGATCTTATTCAAGAACTTCGAGGACACTATTCAATTCTCATGGTTACGCATAACATGCAACAAGCTAGTCGTTCGAGCGATTACACTGCATTTTTTTATCTTGGATGCCTTATGGAGTTTGGCCCTACCACAGACATCTTTACAAACCCTGTGCTTCAAGAAACAGAGGCCTATGTGAGTGGTCGTTTCGGTTAGTTTTGTATTCTTCATCATGCCTCATCATATTGAACGTCAACTTGAAAAACTCAAAGAGAAGGTGCTTCACCTTGGCACACTTGTTGAGGAGGCTATTGGCAAATCTATCCTGGCTTTGAGTAATGAAGATACACAGCTTGCGCAACGGGTCATGGATAGTGACGACGACATTGACAGAATGGAAGTCGAGGTCGAGGAGGAGTGTCTAAAGATATTAGCGCTCTACCAACCTGTGGCAACAGATCTTCGATTTGTTGTGTCCTTACTCAAAATAAACAATGATCTCGAACGAATGGGAGACTTGGCAAAGAACATTGCCAAACGAGTATCTCACATTGCTGCCAACACCTCCTTTCCAGTACCACATGAGATTCATGTCATGGCAACACATGCGCAAGAAATGGTACGAGATTGTCTTGACTCTGTCGTTCGAGGTGACCCAGTACTGGCACGTGCAGTGTGCGAGAAGGATGATCAGGTCGATGAATTGAGAAAACAGGTCTATACGATGGTTATGCAAACCGTCAAAAACTCCCCGGATACTATGGACACGCTTCTTCGCATTGATTCTGTTTCGAAAAACATTGAGCGGATCGGCGACATGGCCACGAATGTTGCTGAGGACGTGATTTACATGGTAGAGGGTGATATTGTTCGCCATCGGATGACCGACTGATGCGACTTCAGCAAGACTTTCGGATAAGAATACACCACGAACACTCCGCAAACAGCCTGATGGTAAGATTTGGCCAGTGTTCATGAGCAGCGATTCAGCGTCTCACGGTCGTGTGAGAATACGTTTGATCTGTCTTTCATCATTTAGTCGTGGTAATATTGAACGAAGTGTTTTGAGAAGGAAAAAGGCATCAAGACTTTGATGGGCCCATCATGCAACAACCGCTTTTCAAGAACTGGTGGTTCTTTGTTGTAGTTGCTGTGATCAATCACAGTACGCTTGCTTTCTCTGAGGATCCTGTGACCGTTCTTGTAAATGGTCCTCTTTCTGGAACTGTTGGAGAAAAAGTCTCTTTCGAAGTTGAATTGGTGAATCGCTCAGGCCAGGCTCTTCAGCAACTACGCGTCGTAGATTATTTTGATGAAGGGTTCCGCCACGAAGTATCAAAAAGTCCTATTGAGCAACAAGGTGCGATTGAGCTGGCTGCAGGTACTTCTCGAAGACTTACTCTTGAGTTTTTTCTGAATCAAGCTGGCCGCCACTGCCATCGAGTAGAGATCATCAATCAAGAAAAAAAATTCATGGGGGGGGCAACAGCATGCGTCGAAGTCAAAACTGCCACAACAACTGCTACACCGCCATCAACTGAATCTGCATCAGCCACAAATGGCGACTCGACACGCTCGGAAAATTCATCCGCACCAAACAGCAGTGTCCCGCCAACAGCAAACCCATTACCGTTTGCGACTGCTCCTCCCTCAGTGCCATCTCCTGCTGCAGCAACCTCTTCGCCTGCTATGGATTCATCTCCCCCAACAACAGCCACCCAACCTGAGGCATCAACTCAACCCAATGGCTCAGCGTTGACAAGTCCTCCACCTTCATCTGTCGACACCACTACTCTGACAACTCCCAATGGAACTGCATCAGATATTCCCTCTTTCGAATTAGAACTAACAGGACCTGACAACATTCTTTCCGGCAACAAAGCGGAATTCTCTGCCAACATAAAAAACACTGGGAATGTTGCCACAGGGGAATCAACTCTTGACCTTTCTTGGGATGATAGTTTTTCTCCACTTGAAGCGTCAGATGGCTATGTCCTCGGCCCCTCAAAGGTATCTTGGGATTTACCGTCTATTCAGCCAGGCGATCGCCTGCGTCGACAACTGAACCTCCAAGGCCAGGCTCCGTTGAATAATTATGTCGACTCCCCCCCATCCCGTTCATGCGTCCGGGCTGTATTGAGTGGTGCGTCTGGGGGAATCATGGTTGCGGATGAATTTTGTGCTCCAATTCACTCTACGACTCCTCGGCCTCAATCACCTCAAGAGTCTGGATTGCGAGTATCATTGGCTGATCTCTGTGATCCGGTTGTATCCGATGGCATAACGACGCTTGTGTGCACTATTTCTAACGTCGGAACTGTACCAGCAAATAATTTGAGTCTCGTTGTCAATATTCCTGACCAAGCCCGATTGGCGGGTGATCCAAGACCGTCCAGTGTCAGAATAGATGGTTCATCAATAACATTTGACTCCATTGAAAACATTGCCCCTGGGGAACATGCTACTTTTGAATTTTCTTATCGAATGCCTACTGAAGGCATTGCTGAAGCGACAGCAGTCGTCACGTCTGCAGAACTTGACGGAGACGCAAAAGCATCCTGTTCAACAACGTTCCTGATGCCTTCTCCATGATGAAATAGCCGATTCGTCTCAGCATAATCGTTGCTACTTGCACAATTGGGCGTGACGAACGAAATCGGCTGACCCTAGCTGGTGAGCATCCCTCCCAGACGACGATGAGTTGAGCAGGAGAATTCTGCATGCTCGTGATTACTGCAAATTGGGCCATCGCTGACGGCACCATTCGCGGTGGACCAACGCAATCCGTTGTCCAACATTTTCTACAGGAGGTTCGAAGAGCTGCATGGCGATTCGGCTTTCGACAAAGCGGACACTACAAACCCATCCAGTCAATTAAGATACTCTTGGCTGGGGACACATTAGATGGCCTGACAACCCTTGCATGGGGTGACAGATCTCGCCCATGGCATAATGACAACCGTACACAAGTCGTCGCAGAAAAAATCTTCATGCGAACAATGATTCATGGCAGCGCATTTATTAAAATGCTTATCCGTCTGTCACATCAGGGCATCACTGTTCCCTCCGCTGATCGACGAGGCAGACCCATTCCAGGAACCAGCACCAAAGCACCTGTATCCATTATTTGTCTTGCAGGAGATCGAGACCACATCCTGATGGGACCATGGCTCACATACATAAGCAAGCGATTTAGAATCTTATTTGGCAATGAGTGGTCGAGTGATACGACCGTTGTGCGACACGGAGCTGAGTTTGATCCCCTTTGCGGACCATTGAACGTACACACTCATGATCGTGCCCCAACTCTCTGTGAAAGCCTCACAATTGATCTTGTTCTTCATTTTACAAAATGGCTCTACGACGCGATGCCTTTTGGAGATGCCACGAAACAAATGGCTCGAATCCTTACAACGATATCCCCCCTCGACGTACCCACCCAGATTGCTGTTTGGAAGCGATTCGGGCAAGAAAACGGAATGAGCAGCGCGTGCAGCGAGAGCATTCATGAAGCGTGGCAAAAAAGTGTTCTCAATTGGCACACGCACGTTTTCTCTTCAGGACTTGATACCGAACTGGACTATGATGCAGCTGATGCGATTGCCACCTGGATGAGCAGCACAAATAACGAAGCACGCAATGATTTTCTACCAACAGTACCTCCATGCAGCAGCCTCCCAGAGACTACCAAAGACAATACGCAACCTCCCAATCAACGCCTGCTGGTCCTTGGACATCCACCATCTACAGCGATTAAAGATGACGCTGAAAACATTATTTGCCTCGGGCAGGCGCAACACACACGCCACGGAAGACCACACCCGAATGATTTT
>MDSZ01172859.1_pt1 | contig 19552 bp, 14 predicted proteins | sample 811201 | NCBI WGS metagenome assembly MDSZ01 (sample SAMN05326647, study PRJNA326480) | marine metagenome | isolation source: seawater | place: Indian Ocean: North | collected 2010 | reverse complement strand
GTAGCTACTAAATAATCAACATCACCCGATTGATAAAGTTCTACTTGTGAGTTTCTAGTCTTTGGACTTAAAGAACCCATGACAATTGCTGCTCCTCCTTTCTGTCTTCGGATTAACTCAGCAATTGCATAAACATCTTCAGATGAAAATGCTATAATTGCACTTTTTCTCTCAATTCTGGATATTTTTTTATAACCACTGTAGGTTAGCTTTGAGAGTCTATCTTTATTTATAAATTCTATATCATCATTGAGATTTGATATTATTTTCTTCATGGTATTAGATCCCATAAACATAGTGAGTTTTTCACCCCTTAGATTAAGTAAACGATCTGTAAAAATATGACCTCTTTCATGATCAAAGCACATTTGGACTTCATCAATAGCAACAAATTCTAAGTTCTTATCAATTGGCATTGACTCTACAGTGCATAAAAAATATTTTGAATTTAGTGGTATAATTTTTTCTTCACCAGTGATCAAAGCTACCAAGTTTTTATCAATTTTTTTGATTATCTTGTCATAAACTTCTCGAGCTAAAAGTCTTAATGGAAAACCAATCATACCACTTTCAAATGAAAGCATAGTCTCAATTGCAAGGAACGTTTTTCCGGTGTTTGTAGGCCCTAATACAGCAGTGATTTTATTTTTCGTCATTTCAAAGTTTTGTATATAAATAATTTTCTTTACTATATGTTGTTGTTCAAAAAGAACAAAAATAGGATAAAACTAGTCCGAATCATACATAGAAAAGTTCTCATTTTAATTTTTTTAATATTTTAGAATAACATAAATAGATATTATTCAATATAAGAATTTTATGGCAAAAATTTTATGGAAAGCAAAAAATCATCAAATTAAAAATTCAAATTTATATAATTATGAAAATTTTTTAAAAAAAAATTACAATTTTAACGCAAAAAAAAAATATAAGAATTTACTAAAATGGAGTATTAAATATCCTATTAAATTTTGGTCTTCGATATGGGATTTTGCAGAAGTAAAAGGTAAAAAAAATACAAAATCAAAACTATTAAAAAAATTATATAAAAATAAATTTTTTTATAATTCAAAAATTAATTTTGCTGAGAATCTTTTAAGAACAAAAGAGAATAGTAAAGCTGTAACTTTTATTTCAGAAAACAAATACCGTGAAATAAAAACATGGAAGGAACTTTATGATTCAACTAGCAAAATTGTAAATTTCTTTAAAAAAAAGAATATCAAATTTAATGATAGAGTGGCCGCGTATCTTCCTAATACCATTGAAACAGTTGAGTGTTTTTTGGCAACATCTACTATAGGTGCAATCTGGTCATCATGTTCTCCTGATTTTGGCACCAGAGGAGTAATTGAAAGGTTTTCACAGATAAAACCTAAAATTTTAATTATAGTTGATAGGTACTATTATAATGGAAAAGAAATTAATGTTTTATCAAGATTACCTGAAATTTTAAAAGGTATAAAAAGTATAAAAAAAGTTATTGTCATAAATTATCCTGGAAAAAAACCTTTAGCAAAATTAAAAATTAAAAATGTAAAATTATTTAAATGGTCGGATATAATGCAATATCCTGTTTCAGAAATAATTTTCAAAAAATTCAAATTCGATCATGATTTAGCTATACTATATTCCAGTGGAACTACTGGTAAACCAAAATGTATTTGCCATAGATCTGGAGGAGTCCTTTTACAACATGTGAAAGAGCACTTATTACAATCTGATATAAAACCTTATGATAATATTTTTTATTTTACTACATGTGGTTGGATGATGTGGAACTGGTTAATTAGCGCTTTAGCATCAAAAGCATCTTTGGTTCTGTTCGACGGATTTCCAATGTACAAAAGATCTGACTTACTTTTTAAGATTGCCAATGAGGAAAAAATAAGTTTGTTTGGAGTAAGCGCAAAATATATAGATACTTTAAGAAATCTAAAACTTAATATAAAAAATAAATATAAATTAGAAAAAATGAGAACTATATGTTCTACAGGTTCTCCTTTGTCTGATGACAATTTCGATTACGTTTATAGAAAAATTAAATCACAAGTTCATCTAGCTTCTATATCTGGAGGAACAGACATTGTGTCTTGTTTTGTTTTAGGAAATTTATATGAGCCTGTTAAAAAGGGTCAAATTCAAAATTGTGGTCTAGGAATGGATGTACATGTTTATAACGAAAATGGAAAATCGATTAAAAATCAAAAAGGGGAATTAATTTGTAAAAATGCTTTTCCATCTATGCCTACAAAGTTTTGGAATGATAAACAAAATAAAAAATATAAATTAGCATACTTTACAAAATTTCCTGATGTTTGGCATCATGGAGATTTTGCTAAAAAAACTTCGGATAATAGTTTCATAATTTATGGTAGATCTGATGCAACATTAAACCCAGGTGGAGTGAGATTAGGTACTTCGGAAATTTATTCAGTTGTTGAAAAATTTATTGAAATTAAAGAAAGTTTAGTAATAGGGCAAAATTGGAATAATGATATAAGAATTGTATTATTTATTGTTTTAAAAAATAAGAATATGTTTTCTGAAAAACTTAAAAAAAGAATAAAATCACAAATATATAAACTTTTATCACCAAGACATGTTCCAAAAAAAATTATTCAAGTGACAGATATTCCAAGAACAAAAAACGGAAAAATTGTTGAATTAGCTGTTAAAAATATAGTTGAAGGCAATGAAATAAAAAATATACAAGCTTTAGCAAATCCCAATGTACTTGATGAATTCAAAAAAATCGAGGAATTAAAAAATTAGTTTTTAAAAAAACCAGATAAGTATAATTTAAATTAAACTTATTCCATTCTTATAAAAATAAAAAGCCATAACAAATATAATTAGAATATAAATAATACCGTAGATAATATATTTAAATTTTTTTTTCATTAGGTTACAAATAATCTTTTAGTTTTTTTCCAAACGCCACTTCCTGTTGCTAAAATTTTTTTATTCGAAGATAGTTTGCATCTCATAAATATAAGAGAATTAGTTACTTTTTGTATTTCAACATCCCCAATAATCGTCTCACCAATTTTACTTGATCCAATGAATTTTATATCCAATGAAATAGTCACACATACCTGTTTATTTTCTGCAGCTCTATGAACTGCAGTTCCAGAGCCTGCATCTATAATTCCAGCTAGAAAACCACCATGTGTTATACCTGCTCTATTTAAATGAATTTTTTTTACCTTGGTTTTAAATTGATATTTGTTTTTAGAAATTGTTCTGAAAGTTAAACCTCCATTATGTTTCATGAAACCAGGCTTAGTACTAATATTTTCAAATTTTCTGCTCATATAAATAATGTAATTAAAAACAGTATTATTCCTATTATGATAAAAAAGTAAATAACCGAGCTTTGTAAAGAAATCTTCATTTCACCTTTCCTGGTGCGTCTGCTAGGAGTCGAACCCAGAACCTCCTGGTCCGTAGCCAAGCGCTCTATCCAATTGAGCTACAGACGCATTTTTTTAATATAATATTTTATATTTTTAATGTAATTTATTTATATAGCAATTATTGTATTTCAAATGACAAAAAAATCTGAGGATATTGTAATAACAAATGCGCTTAGAACCCCAATAGGTAAATACAATGGAGGCCTTTCTTCTTACGAAGCTCATGATCTAGGTGCCGAAGTTATTAAAAATCTTTTAAAACAGTCTAATATTTTACCAGAGGATATCGATGAGATTATCATGGGACAAGTTTTAACTGGAAAGACAGGTCAAAATCCAGCAAGACAAGCTGCTATAAAGGCAGGAATACCTAAAAATAAAACTGCGTATCTAATTAACCAAGTTTGTGGATCTGGTTTAAGGAGTATAGCAGCAGGTTATCAAGCTATATTATCTAAGGATTCAAATATACTTATAGCAGGCGGTCAAGAAAGTATGACAAATTGCGAAAAGGATGTGATGTTAAAAGATGGTCTGATCGATGTTTATAATGGATATCATATGGGAGTTACTGCAGAAAATGTTGCAGAAAAATGGGGCATAACAAGAAAAGAACAGGATGAATTTGCTCTTAGTTCTCAAATAAAGACCCAAACTGCTTTAAAAAATAATAAATTTAAAAATGAAATAATTAAAGATTTAATTGATTTTGACGAACATCCTAGACCAGATGTAACTTTAGAAAATCTGTCAAATTTAAAAACAGTATTTAAAGAAAATGGCACTGTTACTGCTGGGAATTCTTCAGGAATAAATGACGGTGCAGCTGGAGTTATTTTAATGACAAGAAAACAGGCTGAAGAAAAAAACTTAAAACCTTTAATAAAAATCGCATCTTGGGCAACCTGTGGTGTAGAACCATCATTAATGGGGTCAGGCCCGATTCCAGCTTCAAAAAAAGCATTAGATAGAGCTTTATGGAGTGTTAATCAATTGGATCTTGTAGAGTCGAATGAGGCTTTTGCTGCTCAAAGTTTAGCCGTAATTAAAGAATTAAAAATACCAAAGGAGATAGTTAATGTAAATGGCGGGGCTATAGCTTTAGGCCATCCAATAGGAGCATCTGGATCTAGAATCGTAGTTACTTTAATAAATGAGATGATAACAAGAGATGTTAAAAAAGGGCTAGCTACTCTATGCATAGGTGGTGGAATGGGAATTGCAATGTGTTTAGAGAGAGATTAGTTTTTATATTCGGAAAAACTTTCTTTTAGTAAGCATTTCTGTATCCAAATTTTAGCATCAAGATCATATTTTGCTTTTTTTTTAAATATTTGGCTTATTAATTTTAACATTAAAATAATATTAATATTAATTTTAATTTTGACCAAAAAAAGAACTAAATATGTTAAAAATGTAATATAATTATAAATTTATGATTAAAAATGTAAAAGTATTACCAGATAAATTGAAAATTCAATTTTCTGACAATAAAGAAGATAATTTTTTGAATATATGGCTTAGGGATCATGCAAAAGATGAAGATAGCTGGGATCCAAGAAGCAATCAAAGAAAAATTTATACAGCTGCAATTGATCCAAATTTGTATATTAAAAAGGCAATTCTAAAAGAGGATGGTAAGTCTGTTGATATTTTATGGTCTGACTTATCCAAACCGATAAATTATAACTTAGATTTTTTTATTAAAAATTCCATTTCTTTAAAAAAAAAAATTAGCAATATTAAAATTTGGGAAAAAAAAGATATTATAGATAATGATATCTACTTAAATTTTGAAACTGCTGTCTCAAATGAAGGTTTTAAATATTTTTTGAATAAATTATACAATTATGGTTTTGTTGTTGTGCAAAACTGTAAAACAGATTTAAGCTCAGTTGAAAAAATTGCAAAAAAAATTGGCTACGTAAGAGAGTCTATATTCGGTGGTTTATGGAGCTTCGAGTCCAATAATGATATGGCTGATAGTGCTTATACACAAGATGAACTAAGACCACATACTGATTCAACATACAGTAACGATGCTCCAGGTCTGCAATTATTACTTTGTTGTCATTATAAAGCAAAAGGCGGAGAGTCTATTATGGTTGATGGATTTAATATTGCACAACAAATTTTTAAAAAAAGAAGAGATTTGTATGATTTGTTATCTGAAATAGAAGTCACAGGTCAGTATTTGGGGGACGGAGTTTTTTTGGAAGCTAAACGACCAATTTTTAAACTAAATTCGAAGAAAGAATTGATACAAGTTAGTTTCAATAACTATGATCGTGCTGCTTTTAGAATGGATGATAAAAAAACAATTCAATTTTATGAAGCAATCAGAGAGTTCGACACAATTGCAAATAATAAAGATTTTCAGTGGAGACATATATTAAAACCTGGAGAATTGTTAATATTTAATAACTGGAGAATTTTGCATGGCAGAGGTTCATTTATTGGAGAAAGAAAAATGTCAGGGTGTTATATTAACAAAGAGGATTTTGATAGTTCATGTAGAATGAACCAAATTATTTAGGTTAACTTAAATGTCCAAAAGAACCTCTTTAGTTTGTGCTTTAATCACGACATTTATTTGGGGAACAGCATTTATTGCACAAGATACTGGGATGGATAACATAGGCCCATTATCTTTTAATGCTGCAAGATTTTTTGTTGGATTTTTTACCATATTGCCGATTGCTTTAATATTTGAGAGAAAATCAATTATTCAAAATATAAATACAAATAAAAATGTTTTTTTTAAATACTTAATTTTAATGAGTGTTTCTCTTTTTTTAGGAACCTATCTCCAACAAACATCTTTATTATACACTAATGTTGCTAACGCAGCATTTTTTACTGTTTTTTATGTACCTCTAGTGCCTATAATTTTATATGTTGTCTACAAGTCAACAGTTCATTGGAGTATTTGGCCGTCAATAATCCTATGTATATTAGGTGTATATTTTTTAAGTGATTTTTCAGACTCTAAAATTTTAATTGGCGATGGATTAGTAATAATTTGTTCTTTTTTTTGGGCCTTACATATAATTTTTGCTGGAAAATTTATGGAAAAATTTAATATTCCAATTTTTTTCGCATCGCTTCAAGCTGTTCTAGTTGGAACATATTCGTTAATTTTGGCTTCGATTTTTGAAAATATAAATTTATCGAATATTCTTTTAGAACATTATTCAATCATATATGCAGGAGTTTTTTCTGGAGGAATAGCCTTTACATTACAGATGTATGCACAAAAAAATATTGATGAGGCACCGGCTGCAATAATTTATTCTCTAGAAGGAGTATTTGCAGCATTAGCAGGTTGGATAATATTAAATCAAATATTAGATATGAATAATATTATTGGATGTTTTCTGATATTGATTGCAGTTTTAATGTCTCAAATTTTACCAACGATAAAAAAATTAACCATAAGAAATTAAAAATAAAATTACAGCTAAAATTATTCTATAGTACACAAAGACTTTAAGTGAAAATTTTTTTAGGTAAAATAATAAAAATTTAATTGTTAAATAAGAAAATATACAAGAAAAAAAAATTGAGATAAAAATAATTAAATTAAATTTAATGTTTTCATCTATTACATTGCTCAAACCTAAAAAACTAGCTCCTGTTAAGGCAGGTATTGACAAAATGAAAGCAATTTTTGCTGAATCGATTCTAGAAAAATTCAATAATCTTCCAGCTGTTATAACAATACCAGATCTACTTACTCCCGGAATAATAGCTATTGCTTGAAACAATCCAATCAAAATTATATTTTTTGTATTTAAATTATCCTCAAATTTTTTTGTCGTATCCTTTTTATCCGATACATAAAGTAAAATTCCAAATATTAAAGTTGTCCATGCTATAACCTTTATATTTCTAAACAAATAGACAATCCCAAGACTATGAAAAACATAACCAATAATTATTAAGGGAATAGATCCAAATATTATTAAATATAATAATTTTTTATTTTTAAAAATAGTGATCAACTCTTTTCTAAAATAAATTAAAATTGCAATTAAGGATCCTAGATGAAGGCTTACGTCTATTTCTAAAGAAGCAAAATTAAAATTACTTAAGTTAGACATAACCAGCAAATGTGCAGATGAACTAACTGGTATAAATTCTGAAATACCTTGAACAATTGATAAAATTACTATTTGAGAATAATATGAAATCATTGCGTTTAGTTTGTTCGTAAACTAATTAAAGTCAAAATAAAGCAATTCCTTGAATGCATATTAGATATGCAACATGTTAAAAATAGTTAGAAAATAAGGTTTTTTTAAAAATTTAGGTAATATATATTGTCCTTTTTTAGCTTTTATACAACCAAATTATAGTATAGGAGTTCGCTCATTATGTCAGAAAAAATGTTAAAATTTGTCAATTTAGGTCAACAAACACCACCTAAAAGAAAAATTATTGAGAGAAAAGAGGATTTTAACGAGATTTATAAAGAATTTATTACAGATAGAGCAAAGGAGCAATCAAGTCGATGTTCGCAATGCGGTGTCCCTTTTTGCCAAGTACATTGTCCTTTAAGTAACAATATTCCAGACTGGTTAAAATTAACAGCCGAAGGAAGATTAGAGGAAGCATATGAACTTTCACAAAGCACAAATAACATGCCTGAAGTATGTGGAAGAATTTGTCCCCAAGATAGATTGTGTGAAGGTAATTGTGTAATTGAGCAATCTGGACATGGGACAGTAACTATTGGATCTGTAGAAAAATTTATAACAGAAAACGCATGGGAAAAGGGATGGGTTAAACCTATTGAAATTAAAAATGAGAGAGAAGAAAGTGTTGGAATAATTGGAGCGGGTCCGGCAGGTCTTGCCTGTGCCGAGGAACTTAGAAAACAAGGTTTTAAGGTTACGATTTATGATAGATATGATAGATCTGGTGGTTTGCTAATTTACGGCATACCAAACTTTAAACTTGAGAAGCACGTCGTTCAAAGAAGAACTAATCTACTAGAAGAGAGTGGAATTAAATTTGTGCATAATTTTGAAGTTGGAAAAGATGCTACGTTAGAGGATCTCAGAAATAAACATGAGGCCATATTAATTTCTACTGGCGTCTATAAAGCTAGAGAGATTAATTTACCAGGTAGTGATCTAAATAACATTTTTCCAGCTATGGATTTTTTGACAGCCTCAAACAAAAAAGGATTAGGGGATAATGTAAAATTATTTGATGATGGAACACTGAATGCTAAAGGAAAAGATGTGGTTGTGATTGGTGGCGGTGATACTGCTATGGATTGTGTAAGAACAGCAATTAGGCAAGAAGCAAAATCTGTAAAATGTTTGTATAGAAGAGATAAAGATAATATGCCTGGATCATCTAGAGAAGTTCAAAATGCTGAGGAAGAAGGAATTGAATTTGTCTGGTTAAGCAGTCCTTATAAATTTAATGGTGAAAACAAAGTTGAAAGTGTTGATGTAAACAAAATTCAATTGGGGGAACCAGATGATAGTGGAAGAAGAAGACCAGAAATAATAAAAGACTCAAGTTTTAATATTAAAGCTGATTTAGTAATAAAATCATTAGGGTTTGACCCTGAGGATTTACCAAATTTATTTAACGAACAAAGGCTAAAGGTTACGAGATGGGGAACAATAAAAATTGATTTTGAAACTATGGAAACATCCGTGCCAGGAGTTTTTGCGGCAGGGGATATAGTTAGAGGGGCTTCACTTGTAGTCTGGGCAATTAAAGACGGTAGAGACGTATCCGAACAGATATCAAAATTTATTAATTCAAAGAGAAAAAGAAAAGTAGCATAATGAGTTTAAGAAAAAAAAATTTGCAAATTTTAAAGGAGGCTAATGTTTACGATGAAAAAATGGAGCATGATGCTTGTGGAGTTGGTTTAGTCGCCTCAACTGATGGAAAAAAAACTAGGCAAGTCGTTGAATATGGTATTAAAGCATTAAAAGCAGTTTGGCACAGAGGTGCAGTTGATGCAGATGGTAAAACAGGGGATGGTGCAGGCATTCATATTGAAATTCCATCAGATTTTTTCATAGAAAAAATAGAGGCAACAGGGCACAAACATCAAAGTGAAGATGAGGTATGCGTTGGAATGATATTTCTTCCGAGAAATGATTATTCAGCACAGGAGGCTTGTAGAACAGTTGTGGAAAGTGAACTAACAAAGAGCAACTTTTATATATATGGTTGGAGACAGGTGCCAGTAGATCCTAAGTTTTTAGGTGAAAAAGCCGAGATAACAAGACCTGAAATTACTCAAGTACTTTTTAAGACAAACGATAATAAAATATCAGGAAAAAATTTAGAGAGAAAATTATACGAGACAAGAAGAAAGATTGAAAATAAATGTAGAGCAAAAAATCTCAATAATTTTTATATTTGTTCCTTTAGCTCCAAATCTATAATTTATAAGGGGATGTTTTTGGCGGAGGCATTGTCTGATTTTTTCGTGGACTTAAAAGACGAGAGATTTAAATCTAGATACGCTATATTTCATCAAAGATTTTCAACAAACACAGCACCAAGTTGGGATTTAGCACAACCATTTAGATCTATTGCACATAATGGTGAAATAAATACTTTAAAAGGAAATATTAACTGGATGAAAGTCCACGAACAAGAAATGTTCAGCTCAAAATTTGAGGGTATGGAGAATTTAAAACCTGTAATTCCAGACGGCAACTCCGACTCCGCTTCTTTAGACAACGTTTTTGAACTACTTACAATGTCAGGTCATTCTGCTCCGCTAACAAAGTTGATGCTAATACCTGATGCATGGTCAAAAAAAATAAAATTTTACCAACTAATCAACTTAAACTTTTTAATTTTTTAAATAGCACCATGGAACCATGGGATGGACCGGCAGCTATAGCTGGTACCGACAACGAATGGGTTATAGTAGCCTCTGATAGAAACGGTTTAAGACCTTTAAGATACACAATAACCAAAGATAAATTATTATTTGCAGGATCCGAAACTGGGATGGTAGATTTAAAAGAAGACACCATTATCTCAAAAGGAAGACTTGGTCCAGGTGAAATTTTAGGTGTAAGAATTGAAAAAGGTAAAGTTTTTACAAATACGCAAATAAAAGATTATTTATCAAAAGAGTACAAACATTTTAATAATCAGATAATTGATTTAGACAAAAAATTCTTAATAGAAAAAGAAAAACCTTTTTACGAAAATTTAGATTTAAAAACAAGACAGCATACTTTCGGTTATAGTTTAGAGGATTTAGAGCTTATACTTCATCCAATGGCAGAGGATGCGAAAGAAGCAACAGGATCTATGGGTGATGATACGCCGCTTGCTGTGTTATCAGACAAATATAGACCGCTCTACCATTATTTTAGACAGAACTTTAGCCAGGTAACAAATCCTCCAATAGACTCTCTTAGAGAGAACAAGGTAATGAGTTTAAAAACTAGATTTGGAAATTTGGGAAATATTTTAGACTTCAACAATTTAACAGAGGAAAACATTTATGTTTTGGAATCTCCCATACTATCAAATTCTCAGTTTGAAAAATTTATAACGTATTTTGGGGATAATAATAAAATTTTTGATTGTACTTTTGAGAGGGACAAATCCCTTGAAGATGCTTTACATTTATTAAAAAAAAATACAGAGGAGGCAGTAAGAAAAGGAGTAACACAAATTATTTTATCAGATAAAAATATTTCACATGACAGATTTCCAATTCCCACATTGCTTAGTGTTGGAGCAGTACACACAAATCTCGTAAAACTAGGTCTAAGGGGATATGTTTCAATAAATGTTCAATCAGGAGAATGTTTAGATACACATTCATTTGCTACTGCAATAGGGGTTGGAGCTACTACAGTAAATCCTTATTTAGCTTTTGATAGTCTTTATCAAAGATATAGAAGAAATTTATTTGGAAATCTCTCTTTTGAGGACTGCGTAATAAGATACATTAAATCTGTAAATTTAGGACTTCTTAAAATTATGTCAAAAATGGGGATTTCTGTTTTAAGTTCTTATCGTGGTGGATGTAATTTCGAAACAGTTGGCCTAAGCAGATCTGTAGTAAGTGATTTTTTTCCAGGTGTAACATCAAAAATTTCAGGTATAGGACTTACAGGAATTGAAAAAAAAATACGTGGTATTCATAAAGATGCATTTAAAACCACTAACACTATTTTGCCTATTGGAGGAATTTACAGATATAGAAAAAATGGTGAGAAACATCAGTATCAGGGAAAATTAATTCATTTATTACAAAGTTCAGTTTCAAATTCATCCTACGAAACATATAAAAAATATACCAAAGGCATCTATGATTTACCTCCTATTAGCCTTAGAGATTTAATTGATTTTAAGAAAAATAGTTCAATAAATATTAACGAGGTAGAACCTGTTGAGAATATCTTAAAAAGGTTTGGGAGTGGAAGCATGTCACATGGAGCACTGTCTAAAGAAGCTCATGAAACTCTCGCAATAGCAATGAATAGAATTAAAGGAGCTTCTTGTAGTGGAGAAGGCGGAGAGGACTCAGTAAGATTTAAAAAATTACAAAATGGGGACTCAGCAAATTCTAGGGTTAAACAAATAGCATCAGCAAGATTTGGTGTTACAGTGGATTATTTAAACAATTGTAATGAAATAGAAATTAAGATTGCACAAGGTGCAAAACCAGGCGAAGGTGGACAACTTCCAGGCTTTAAAGTAACTAATGAGATTGCAAAATTAAGACATTCCACTCCCGGAGTAACACTTATCTCTCCACCACCGCATCATGATATATATTCAATTGAGGATCTGGCTCAATTAATTTATGATTTAAAACAAATCAATCCCAAAGCTAGAGTGAGTGTTAAATTAGTTGCATCTTCAGGTGTAGGAACCATAGCTGCGGGTGTTGCAAAGGCTAAAGCGGATATAATATTGATCTCTGGTCATAATGGAGGAACTGGAGCCTCACCACAAACTAGTGTCAAATACGTTGGTATACCTTGGGAGATGGGATTGACAGAGGCAAATCAGGTTTTAACATTAAATAATTTAAGACATACGGTTACACTAAAAACTGACGGAGGAATAAAAACTGGTCGGGATGTAGTTATAGCTGCGATGATGGGTGCAGAGGAATTTGGGGTTGCAACAACATCTTTAGTAGCAATGGGCTGTATTATGGTTAGACAATGCCATTCAAATACATGTCCGGTAGGAGTTTGTACTCAAGATGAAAAGTTAAGAGAGAAATTTACAGGCACACCTGATAAAGTTGTAAATCTTTTCAGATTTATCGCGCAAGAAGTAAGAGAAATATTAGCAAATTTAGGTTTTAAAAATCTTAATCAGATTATTGGCAGAACTGATTTGTTAAAACAAATAAGCAAAGGATCTCCCAACTTAGATGATTTAGATTTAAATCCTTTATTTGTACAAGCAGATCCAGGAAAAAATCAAAGATATTGTGAAAAACAAATTATAAACCAGGTTCCTGACACACTTGATCAAAAGATATGGCCAGAAATTGAAAATTGTATTGATAACAATGTTGAAAATAAAAAAATCTACAATATAAAAAATACCGATAGAGCTGTTGGAACAAGAATTTCTTATAATATTTATAAAAAATTTGGCAATAACGCTTTGAAAGATAATTTTCTAAAAATTAATTTTAGAGGGTCGGCTGGACAATCATTTGGAGCTTTTGGAACTAAGGGATTAAAATTAAATCTTAACGGAGATGCTAATGACTATGTCGCAAAAGGACTATCTGGAGCAATTATATCTATTAAATTAGATGATGATAGTAAATTAGTATCATATGAGAATACAATAATAGGTAATACCGTTTTATACGGAGCTACTTCAGGAAAATTATTTGCTTCTGGTCAAGCAGGAGAAAGATTCGCTGTGAGAAATTCAGGTGCTACATCGGTCATTGAGGGTTGTGACTCTAATGGATGTGAGTATATGACAGGAGGAAATATAGTTATTTTAGGCGATGTAGGAGATAATTTTGGAGCAGGAATGACTGGAGGTATGGCATTCGTCTACGATATTAAAAAAGAATTTGAAAAAAGAGTAAACCCAGAAACAGTAATTTGGCAAAGGTTAGAGACTGATTATTGGAAAACATTTTTAAAAAATCTTATAGATGAGCATTTTAAAGAAACTAATTCCAAATTATCTGAAAATATTCTGAATAATTTTGATACAGAGATAGCCAATTTTTTCCAAATTTGTCCAAAAGAAATGATAGACAAATTAGAAAATCCTATATCAATTAAAGATTTAAGAGATCAAGCTAGTTAATTTAGATACTGCAATATTGTATTAAGTTCTTTTAGTATAACTTTTTGATATTTTTTAGCAAACAAACTATGATCACCATTCTTTATAATAACTAATTTCTTTTTTGCATTCCTAAAAACTTTTATTAGTTTTCGAGAGTATATAGCAGGAACAGCTTCATCTTTTGATCCATGAAATAATGTTACAGGTATTCTAGATTTTATTTTTTTATTTAACACTTTGTTTTTTCTTCCGTCTTTAATTAATTGATATGTGATTGGGTACTCGTAACCACCATGTTTCAGGTTATAAATACCCTCATTAATTGTTCTTTTTCTCATTTTACTCGAAAATTTTTTCCACATAACTCTTTCAAGAAACTCTGGGGCTGAACCAATACCAATAAATCCCCTTATCTGATTTTCAAAAAATTTAAATTGCTTAGCAGATATCCATGATCCCATACTTGAGCCTATTAGAATAAATTTTCTTTTTTTTATGATTTTTTTTATTACTATTGTGACTTGTTTACTCCATTTACTTATATTGCCGTCAGTAAATTTTCCTGATGATTTACCATGCCCCGAGTACTCAATTGCTAAAAAACTTATTTTTTTTTTTGGTACAAAACTTGCTAAAAATTTTGGGTTTTTCTCCATCTATATCAGACATAAACCCGTGTAAAAAAACTACGACAAAATTCTTCTTTAAGTTGTTCGTAAAGTATCTAATTTTCAGATTATTTGATAATTTAAGGTATTTAATTTTGTTCATAAAAGTTTATTAGGATTATTACTTAATATATAAATATACCCAATGTCATCAAAAATAAAAGTATTACAAGTTATACCAAAATTAGGTTACGGAGGAGCAGAAACTGGCTGCTTCGATCTTGCGCATTACTTAAATGAAAACAACTGCAAATCTTACATAGTTACAAGTGGTGGACCACTATTAAAGTACATAAATAAAAAAAAAGTAAAAATTTTTAGATTACCAGTGCAATCGAAAAATCCAATTTTGATTATTTTAAACGCAATGATACTTGCAATGATTATTCTTTTTTTTAATATTAATATTGTTCATGCAAGAAGTCGGGCTCCAGCTTGGTCTTGTCTTATTGCTACAAAAATTACTAGACGAAAGTTTGTAACTACTTTTCATGGGACTTATAATTTTAAATCTAAAATAAAAAAATGGTATAATTCAGTAATGGTTAGATCTGACTTGCTTATTGCTGGATCAAACTTCATTTTTTCTCATATCCAAGAAAATTACACAAAATATTTAAATTCAAATCAAAGATTTTTAGTAATATTTAGAGGCATCAATGTTGACTACTTCAACCCAAAAAAAATAAATGAAAATGATAAAAATTTATTAAAAAAAAAATGGAAAATAGCTGATAATAAAAAAATTATATTATTACCGGGAAGATTAACTTCCTGGAAAGGACAAGAAATGTTTATAGAAGCTTTAAATAATTTAAAAAAAAACGAAAGCAATATTGAGTTTATTGCTATCATTCTAGGTAATGATCAAGGAAGAAAAATTTATAAGAAAAAATTGGTACGTCTTGTAGAACAATATAGGCTTGTTAATGAAATTAAATTTGTAGATCATTTAGATTTAATGCCAATAGCATACGAAATTTCAGATGTTATTGTGTCTACCTCTATAGAGCCAGAAGCTTTTGGCAGAGTATCAGTTGAAGCACAGTCAATGGAAAAACCAATTATAGCAAGTAACATAGGTGGTTCAAATGAAACAATCATAAATAACAAAACAGGTTTTCTCTTTGAGGCAGGAAATCCAATAGCACTAAGCGAAAAATTGTCAGAAATACTTAATTTAAGTGAGGTAACTTTGAATGGCATTGGGGCGGAGGGAAGAAAAAACGTTAAAGCTAAATTTAATGTTGAAAAAATGTGTAATACTACTTATTCAGAGTACAAAAAGTTAATTAATGCCTGATATAAAATTACCAGATGGAAAAAAACTGTCATTTCAGAATCAGATTAATGGTTTGGAGATCGCGAAGAAAATAAGCAACTCTCTGGCCAAACAAGCTCTAATAATGGAGGTAGACGGCGAATTAAAAGATCTTAAATATAATATTTTAAAAGACTCATCCGTAAGAATTATTACATCTAAAGATAAAGAAGGTATTGAGGTAATAAGACATGACGCTGCCCATATTATGGCTATGGCAGTACAAGAGTTATATCCAGGCACTCAAGTAACAATTGGTCCAGTTATAGAAAACGGTTTTTATTATGATTTTGCTAGAAAGGAACCATTTACTAGTGATGATCTTAATAAAATAGAAACAAGAATGTCTGAAATAATTGACAGAGACGTGACTACAAAAAGAGAGGTCTGGAAAAGAGATGAGGCAATAAACCATTTTATAAAAATAGGAGAAAAATACAAAGCAGAAATCATAAAAAGTATTCCAAAAAATGAAGAGTTATCAATTTATCATCATGGTGATACTTGGCATGATTTATGTAGAGGCCCACATTTGACCTCATCAGGTAAAATTGGAAAAGCCTTTAAACTTACAAAAGTATCAGGTGCATATTGGAGAGGCGATTCTAAAAATGAAATGCTTCAAAGAATTTATGGCACGTGCTGGAGTTCAAAAAATGACCTTGATAATTATCTTAATATGCTTGAGGAAGCAGAGAAAAGAGACCATAGAAAATTAGGTAAAGAGATGGATCTTTTTCATTTCAGAGAGGAAAGTCCAGGCTCTGTTTTTTGGCATCAAAAAGGTTGGAATCTTTTTCAAAGATTAATTACGTACATGAGAACAAAACAGAATGAGGCTGGATATCAAGAAATAAATACTCCAGAAATTCTAGATAGATCTCTATGGGAAAAATCAGGGCACTGGGATAAATTTGGAGAAAATATGTATACCTCAACCACACCTGATGAAAAAGTTTTCGCAATTAAACCTATGAATTGCCCTGGATGTGTACAAGTTTTTAATCAAGGTCTTAAAAGTTATAGAGACTTGCCTTTAAAGATGTCTGAGTTTGGCAAAGTTCATAGATACGAGCCATCTGGAGCATTACACGGATTATTAAGGGTTAGGGCATTCACGCAAGATGACGCTCACATTTTTTGCACTAATGACCAAATCACATCAGAATGTTTATCTGTTACAAATTTAATTTTAGAAATTTATAAAGATTTAGGATTTGAGAATGTAATTTTAAAATATTCTGATAGACCCGATATTAGAGTCGGAGAAGATGAAGTTTGGGATAAATCAGAAAAAGCTTTATTGGAGGCAATTAAAGAAACTGGTTTAGAGTATAGTATAAATAAAGGCGAAGGAGCATTTTATGGTCCAAAAATTGAATTTGTATTAAGAGACGCTATAGGAAGAGATTGGCAATGTGGTACACTGCAAGTTGATTTAAATTTACCAGGAAGATTGGGAGCTTCATATGTGGATAGAGATGGTGTTAAAAAAGTTCCTGTAATGCTGCACAGAGCTTTATTTGGATCTTTAGAGAGATTTATAGGAATATTAATCGAACACTATTCTGGAAAGCTTCCGTTTTGGATTTGTCCAGTTCAAACAATGGTTATTCCTGTTTCAGAGGATTTTGATGAATACGCAAAAAAAGTTAATTATCAATTACAGATTAATGGTTTAAAAAGCCAAGTTGATTTAAAGAATCATAATTTAAATTACAAAATAAGAGAACATTCGTTAAAAAAAATACCTCTATTGCTAATTTGTGGAAAAAAAGAAGTTGACTCTAATACAGTAACTATTAGAAGATTGGATTCTAATAAACAAGAAATTATGGAATTAGATAAGTTTGTAAAAAAATATTCTGAATTAAGTAAATCTCCTAAAAATTAAGTGCCATTTCCAAAACAAAATTATTTTCAAAAGAGAACAAAAGCAAGGGGACCTAGATCTAATAATAGGATTACTTCTTCTGAGGTACAAGTTATAAATTCCGATGGAGAAAACCTTGGAGTTATAAATATTCAAGAGGCTATTTCAATAGCCCAAAAAGAAAATTTAGACTTAATAGAAATAGCGCCTAATGCAAAACCTCCTGTTTGTAAGATAATGGACATGGGTAAGTATAAATATGATCAACAAAAAAAATTAAATAAAGCAAAAAAAAAGCAAAAAAAGATCGAGCTTAAAGAAATCAAGCTAAGACCAGTCACTGAAGTTCATGATTATACTTTTAAAATAAAAAATGCTCAAAAATTTATTTCTAAAGGTGATAAGGTAAAATTTACAATTAAGTTTAAAGGAAGAGAAATGCAACACACAAATCTTGGAAATCAATTGATGGAGAAAATAAAAATGGATATGCAATCAATTGGTAAAGTGGAATTGCAGCCAAAGTTCGAAGGCAAACAAATGATAATGGTTATTCAGCCATTATAAGCAATAATTGCAGTTGTAAATTAATATTTTAATTAGTATAAACCTGAAAAATTATGCCTAAATTAAAAACAAAAAGTTCAGCTAAAAAAAGATTTAAAATCTCTGCTAAAGGCAAAGTAATTATGTCTCAAGCAGGAAAAAGACATGGTATGATTAAAAGAACTAATTCACAAATAAGAAAACAAAGGGGCACAACAATAATGTCCAAACAAGATGGCAAAATAATTAAATCTTTCATGCCATATAACTTAAGAGGATAACATGGCAAGGGTTAAAAGAGGAGTTACAAGTAAAGCCAAACATAAAAAAGTTCTTAAAGCAGTCAAAGGTCAATGGGGTAGAAGAAAAAATACAATTAGAGTTGCAAGACAAGCTATGGAAAAGGCAATGCAATATGCTTATAGAGATAGAAGGAATAAAAAAAGAGATTTTAAATCCTTATGGATACAAAGAATCAATGCAGGTGTTAGACAAGAAGGCTTAACTTATTCTAAATTTATAAATGGTCTAATTAAATCAGGAATAAAAATAGATAGAAAAATTTTAGCAGAAATTGCTTATGATAATCCAGAAGCTTTTAAAACTATTGTTAAAAAAGCTCAAGCAGCACTTAATTAAGTAAATCTTCTCTATTGTTTTTCCTGTTTTAAGAAATAATCTGTAAAAATGTCAGAAATTGAAAAAAAGATAGCCGAATATAAAGATAAGATAAATTCATGTTTAAAAGTTAGAGAACTTGACTTAATTAAATCAGAGGTATTAGGGAAGAGTGGTTTAATTAATTCAGAGTTTAAAAAACTTAGTAGTTTGCCTACAGAAGAAAAAAAATTGTTTGCTGCTAACATAAATAAGATTAAACAAGATCTATCTGATATTTTTAAATTAAAACTGGTCGAAATATTAGATAAAGATATTATTGAAAAAGTCCAAAAAGAAAAGGTGGATGTAACATTACCCGAAAAAGAATTTAAAATTGGTAAAGTACATCCAGTTTCACAAGTTATAGATGAAATTTCATCTATTTTTTCTGAGATTGGATTTTCTGTTGAAGAAGGACCTGATGTAGAAAATGAATATAATAACTTTACAGCTCTTAATACTCCAGAAAATCATCCTGCAAAGGATATGCATGATACTTTTTATTTAGATCAAGATATGAAAACTTTGTTGAGAACTCATACTTCTCCAGTACAAATTCGAACTATGTTAAAAGGAAAACCACCTTTTAAAATTATTGCTCCAGGAAGAACATATAGGAGTGATAGTGATCAAACTCACACTCCAATGTTCCATCAGCTAGAAGGTCTTCACATTGATAGAAATATAAACATGGGTCATTTAAAAGGTTGTTTAAATTATTTTATAAAAGAATTTTTTGAAGTAGATAAAATCAAAATGAGATTTAGGCCAAGTC
>MDSZ01202297.1_pt1 | contig 19554 bp, 16 predicted proteins | sample 811201 | NCBI WGS metagenome assembly MDSZ01 (sample SAMN05326647, study PRJNA326480) | marine metagenome | isolation source: seawater | place: Indian Ocean: North | collected 2010 | reverse complement strand
AGTATTGGGAAAAAAAAAAATTATGAAACATGCTGAAAAAACCTTTATCAGTAGTACTTTTTGGACAGAAAGATTAGGTTATGCAGCAGCATTATCGGTATTAAATTTTATGGAAAAAAATAAAATACATAAAAAATTATGTCATAATGGAACGTTAATTAAAAAAAAATGGTCAGAAATTGCAAAAAAATATTCTTTAAAGATTAAAATTTCTGGTCTAGATACAATACCAAGTTTTAATTTTTTAGTAGGTTATAACAAAGAAGCTTTGACCTTATTTACTCAAGAAATGTTAAAAAATAATATTTTAGCATCTAATATAATATATTTATCTTATTCACATAATAAAAAACACTTAACTAAATATTTTAAGATTTTAGATAAAGTTTTTAAATTAATATCAGAGCAAAAGAATAAAAAAGATATTTTAAGGTTACTACAAGGTAAAGTTAGACAATCTCATTTGAAGAGAATGAATTAAAAAAAATTGATAATGAAAAAAAAAAGAATTTTAGTAATAGGTTCAACAGGGTTATTTGGGTTGAATTTTGTTAATAAAAATAAAGAAATTTATGATGTTATTTGCAATATCAATAAAAAAAAATTTCAGGACGAAAGTCAAAAAAAAATAAGATTAAATTTTTTTAATCAAAAACAACTACTTAAACAAATAGATATAATAAAACCAGATATAATACTTAATGCAGCAGGATTAACTGATGTAAAGAAATGTGAACACTTTAAAAAAGAAGCTTTAGAAAAAAATTATAAAATTATTAAACACCTAATTAAAATTTCAAATATAAAAAAAATAAAATTAATACACATTTCAACTGATCATATATTTGATGGAAAAAAAATCTCTTTATATAAAGAGATTGATAAACCGAACCCGATAAATTTTTATGCAAAAACCAAAGTTAAAGCTGAGAATGAAATAGTAAATTTTTCAAAAAATTATTTAATTATAAGAACAAATTTTTTTGGTTGGGGTGCGTCATATCGTAATTCTTTTACGGATTATATTATTAAAAATTTATGTCTTAAAAGAAATATTTATTTGAGAAATGATGTTTATTTTAATCCTATGTATTTAGGAAATCTTATAGATTGTCTAAACATATTAATATTAAAAAATATCAGAGGTATATATAATTTAACTACAAATTCAAAAATAACAAAATATGAGTTTGGAATTCAAATAGCTAAAAATTTTAATTTTGATCACTCACTAATTAAAAAAGATAAAAAAATTGAAATATTAAAGCCCAAAAATATGGCTTTATGCAACAAAAAGATTTCTAAAATTGTACCAAAAAGATTATTTGATTTAGATTTAAACATAAAAAAATTAAAAAATGATTTTTCTGCGTCATATGTAAGAAATTTTATTGAATTCCATCCTTATGGTAGACATTATTTATTTAACAAAGATTTAAAAGCAGTAACAAATGTTTTAAAGTCAAAAAATTTAACTCAAGGACCTAAGATAGAGGAATTTGAGGAAAAAATCTGTAAATATGTTGGAGCAAAATATGCGGTTGCATTATCGAGTTGTTCCGCGGGATTACATTTAGCCTGTAAAGTTGCTGGCTTAAATAAAACAAATAAACTAATAACAAGTCCAAATACATTTGTTTCTTCATCAAATGCAGCATTACATTGTAATTCAAAAGTTGATTTTGCAGATATAGATTATGAAACCGGCAATATTTCTTTAAATGAAATAGAAAAATTTATTAAAAAAGATCAATCTATAAAAGCTATTATGCCTGTACATTTTGGTGGTTTGCCTTGTGATGTAAGAAAAATTAAAAAAGAAATAATAAAAAAAAAAAATATTTTTATAATTGAAGATGCGGCACATGCCTTAGGAGCAAAGTATAAAGATGGGTCTAAAGTTGGATCAAGTAAATATTCTGATATGACTGTTTTTTCTTTTCATCCAGTAAAATCAATTGCTTGTGGAGAAGGTGGAATAATAACAACAAATAATTTTAAAATTGCTGAAGAATTAAGGAAATTAAGATCTCATGGGATTGAAAAATCACCACAAATGTTTTTAGAAGACAATGAGGCATTTTATAAAAAAGAACAAAATTTATGGTATTATGAAATGCAAAATTTGGGTTATCATTATAGATTGACTGACATTCAAGCAGCATTAGGAATATCTCAATTGGAAAATATAGATAAATTTTTAGCTAAAAGGAAAAGTTTAGCAAAAATTTATGATAAAAGCTTTTCTAAACTAAATAATTTAAAAATACTTCAGTATAACAAAAGAGAGTTTAGCTCTAATCACTTGTATGTAATATTAATAGACTTTAAAGAAATTGGAATATCCAAAACTACTTTAATGCAAAGATTAAAGTATTTAGGAATTGGAACTCAGGTACATTATATCCCAGTGATATTTCATCCTTACTATAAAAAAAATTTTAATTACGAATATAATAATATTAAAAATGCAATTAAATATTATAAAGGTGCTATTTCTATTCCTTTGCACTATGATTTAAATAATAAAAATCAAAAAAAAATTATTAATTTAATAAGTGAATTAATAAAATAATGTTATTTATCAAAATCATTGGGAGATATTTTTGATACTAAAGAAATTGATTACTAAATTTTTTTCAAAAAAACATATTAGAGATTACCAAATATTTAAGAAATATTATAAAGATAATCTAAATTCAAAAAGAAATATTAAATTAACAGAAGCTATTTTAAAAACTAAATTCTATAATAACAACTTTTTAGAAAAATTTTACTTTAGAGGAAAAGATAATTTAAATAATATAATTATTCAATTTATAGTCAGTAAACATTTTTTATATTCTGTGAATAAAAAATATATTTTAGGTTTACATAAAAACGTAATTATACCTATTAATATTGATTTATATAAAAATTTAAAAAATTTTTTAAAGATAAATAAATATTTTTCTTATTTTTATTTTGGAATATTTGTATTTCAAAATTTTTTAATAGGAGTCGTTTATTTTTTTTATCGAATTTTACATTACGCAAGTAACCTATTCTCAAGAAAAATATATTTAAATAATTCAAATTTTTTTCTTACACTTAGAAATAATTCCAGTATAAAACCGAATAAAAGTTATCACAATGTGTTTTCATGGTATAAAAAAAATATTTGTGAGAAAGGTGATGATGAATATTTTTTCCATAGTATTAAAAAATTTAATCAATATGACAAACAAATTAAATTTATAAATTCGGCAACTAACATTTATGGTTTTAATAATTTTATTTATTTTTTAATTTTTGGAATAATTTTGATTATTATTTCTTTTTTTAGCATGCTTTTATTAAGATGGAAACTACCACTCCTATTGAAAGAAATTTTAAGTGAAATAATCTTAAAAAAAACACCAAAAAAATTTCTATTTAAAAATTATTATTTTGATAACTCTTCATGGTTATTTAGACCACTATGGTCTTATGAAGTAGAAAAAAAAGGATCTAAAGTTATATTATTTTTTTATGCAATGAATATTGAAAACATATATAAAGACGATTCATTAATACATAAATCAGACAATTTTTGGGAAATTTGTACTTGGAAAAATTATTATGTTTGGAATGAAGAACATAAAAAAATTATAAATAATTTTATTAATGACAAAAATATAAATGTTGAAATAAAAAATCCTATTTCTTTTTCAGATTGCGAGAGCGAAATAAAAATAGATAAACTAAAAAAAAATATTGCAATCTTTGATATTTCACTACACAGAAGGTCAAAATCTATTTATTGGAGAGGATGGGATTTTAATTTTTTTAAAGTTTTGGTAGTAAAAAAATTTTATAAAGATATTTTAAATATTTGTGAAAACAAAAATATAAATCTTTATTTTAAATCAAAAAAGTCCGTAGAAAATAAAAATCTAGATAAAGAATATATTAACTTTATAAAATCAATTCAAAATAAAAAAAATGTAAATATTGTAGATCCAAATTGCTCAGCTTTTAAACTTGCAGACTTGTGTGATGCCTCTATATCTCTTCCATTTACATCAACTTCTCAAATCTTTAGATATTTTAAAAAACCAAGTATTTATTATGATCCAATTAAATTGTTTAAGAAAAATCATTTGGGTGCTAGAGGGGTAGAATTATTGTATAAATCTGATTTGATCAAGTGGATAAACACATTAACAAATTCTAAAAATTAAAAATTTTTTCTATACGCTTAAGATGATTATTAATTTTATTTATTATAAAAAAATACCTTGGTGAATAAAATTTTTTTTTATCAGATAAAGAGAAATCTTATTATTACTGATATCTTTTCTGAAGGAAATAATAAATCTAGATATTAGTTTTTTATTTCTATCAACTTTATCAGTAAGTACCATTCTCTTTTCGTCTCTTTCTGTTGGTATTTCTTCATGTAAGCCCCTATAATCAACTCTAATGTTGTTGAAACCATTTTTGATGCCTATAAGAATAACATCAGTAAAATTTATTATATTCATGAAATATTTACCCTTTTCCTCGATAAAATAACCTACATCAAGATCGGATATTGTTTCACCATGAACGCATCCTCTGAAAGTTGTGGTAAACGAAAAGTTAGTTCTACTCAAAATTTTCTCATATTGCTTTAAAGGATTGGGCATATGGTGAATAGAATGTCTTTCATAGGAATAGTCATATTTTTTTTCTAATTCAAATTCATCAAAATTTGCGTGTATCCAATTAGCATTGGTGAAATTCTTTTTACAATAATCAATTGCTGTATTTGATACTTCTATTCCGGAAAAATTTTTTGTATCAATATTTTTTTGATCTCTTAAAAATTGATAACCACGACCCATAGATGATCCAATTTCTAATATTGATATATTTTTAAAATCTTTAGTCACTTTAAAGTTAAATGGGTCTTTTTTTTTTATATCATCCGTGAATGGAAGATTTCGCCATTCCCAATCAACAGATTTATAATGACCACCATATTTATCAAATGACCATAATTCACCTACAATTTTTTTGTCTATATAATTTTTCAAATTTTACCCACCAGTTAAATGATCAATAGAAATTTTATCATTTCTAATGTTGTGACAAATTAAAGTAGAATCAAAATTCCCATCAATGCTTTCAATTTGAATAATAGCTTTTTTAAGATTATTGATCTTTATTTCATTATTAAATTCTTTATTTAAATTTATTATTTCTACAATCTTATTATCCAAAAGTTTTATTTGCTTAATTGACTCAAAATAATTTTCTGAAATTAGTCTTAATTTAATATTTTTTGAATTCTGATTTTTAAGTTTACTATTATATATTACTAAATAATTAAGATAATTTTTTTTCTCAAAATGTAAATGCATAAATTTCCGGCAATTTTTTTTTATACTATTTTTTAAATGTATTATCTTGCCATTTTTATTAATTGAAAAATTTACCTCATGGGTATGGATTTGGTCTCCATGAAAATTATTGTCATAATTTATCTGTACATAACAAAATTTTTTAGAATAAAATTCTATAAATATTATATGTTCAAATTTATAATTTTTTTTGAAAATTTCCTTAATAGATTTTTCAAAAAAACCACTAAACTCTAATTCTTTGTAAGTAATGATTTTATTATTTTTTATAATTTTAATTATTATTTTTTGTTTTTCATTATTTTTTAAAAATGTTTCTTTATCATCTATTATTATTCTTGGATTTAATTTTTTATTTTTTGGGACCCAAAAACAATGAAAATTTTTTTTTAAATTTAAATTTTGATTAAGTTTTACAAATGCTGGACCTAGATGCCATATCGCATGAGGATTATTTTTGTTATCTAATATGATATTGTAACCTCCAATTCTATGATTATTCTTTTTATAATCAAAGTCATTTTTATTTAAAGAAACGTTAAGAATTTTATCTTTTTTTTGAATATTTTTTGGAAAATAATTTCTTGAATGAACTTGTGGTTTTGAAAATTTAGTATATCCCAAAGGTGAACTATGAACGGTAGATAAATAATTATTATTTTTATCATAGTACTTTCCCCAAAATCTAAATTGACCTCCATTACCACCATGATTTTTTGGTATATTTGGATGAAATAATTGTACAACAATTATTCCATTATCAGTTTTTACATTTTTAAAAAATTTCTTATCTAGTTCAATGATATTATTTTGCTCTAATGTTAAATATTTTGAAAAAATTAATTTATGATTTTTGAGTATATTAATTTTCATAATTAAATTTTTTCTAATTGCGTAATTTATTGAAAAAAAATTATAAATAACGATTGAGGTTTTATTTTTTATATAAGGTATCCAGCCAGTTACTGAATTTATTTCTTTAGAAATTTTTAAATAATCTTGATTATTAATAACTTTATTATAAAAAAAAGGATGGTTAATTTGAATTAATTCACCATTTTTTTTAGAGTCTAAATCCTCATGTTGTAAACATCTCTGATATCCGTAAAGCTTTGTAAATGGACTTAAAATCTTATTTTTAAGAAGATTTTTCATTTTATTTAAAATTTATAAATATTATCATTTGTTTTTTTATATCTATTTCTTGTATCAATTAAGTTTTTAGAATATTTTTTAATAATTTTAAAATTAATTTTATCATGATCTGTAAGAATATAAGTCAAATCATATTTTTTAAGCATAGATGGTGATAATTTTTTAGATTTATAAATTTTTTTTAGTTTTCTAGATTTCAATATTTTTACATATGGGTCATAATAATCACAAGATATTCTTTTCTTATGAAAAATATTCAAAAAATCTAAGGAAGGTGACTCCCTTATATCATCAACATTTCTCTTATAGGATACACCAATCAATAATACTTTTGGCATTTTGTAATTAAACTTTTTCATTGAATTTTTAATTATCCATTTTGGCATCATTCTATTAATTTCACCTGAAATTCTTATTAAATTTAAATTGAAATTATTTTTCTTTGCAAGCCAAGATAAGTAATATGGATCTACAGGAATACAATGTCCACCTACACCTGGACCAGGATAAAAAGGCTGAAAACCAAATGGTTTAGTTTTTGCTGCATTTATGATTTCAAATATATCAAGATTAAGCTTTTTGCTAAAAATTTTAATCTCGTTAACTAATGCAATATTTATATTTCTGTAAATATTTTCATAAATTTTTGTAAATTCTGCAGTTTCAACATTGCTTACTGGCACTACTTTTTTGATAATTTTTTTGTATAAAATTTTCGTTATTAAAGAACAATTTTTGGTAATTCCTGAGCAAATTTTAGGTATAGAATTGAGAGAAAATTTTTTATTGGATGGATCTTCTCTTTCAGGTGAATAACCAACAAAAAAGTTATTTCCAATTTTAAATTTTTTTTTTATATATTTTTCGAATATGATTTTTCTAGTGCATCCTGGATAAGTAGAGCTTTCTAAAATAATTAATTGATTTGGTTTTAGAAATTTATGAATTAATTTCATTGTATTGTCTATAAACATAGTATTTGGCTCTAGATTATTTTTAAGTGGAGTTGGTAGGCACATTATTATTATATCACTATTTTGAATTTCAAAAAATTTATCAGAGAGTGCAAATTTTTTTTGTCTTGCTTGCCTAATTTTTTTATCTGAAATATGATTAATATAAGATTTTGATTTTTTCAACTTTTCAATTTTTTTTTTATCAATGTCTAGTCCAATTACTTCAAAACCATTTTTCGCAAATATCAATGATAAAGGTAACCCTACATAACCAAGACCAATTATACATATTTTAACTTTTTTACTTAATATTTTATTTTTTAGCTTTATAAAGTTATTCATTAATTGGATGAATTTTTAAATAATTGTAATTGCCCGTTTTTTTCTTAAATAAATATGTATTATATTACAGATATAATATTGTTATTTTAGAAAAAAAAAAGATAAATATTTGATTTTTAAATTTATCTTAAATTAAAATTTTAGTTATTAAATAGAGAATTTTTTCATGAAGCGAAATAAACAAAAAAAAGAAATTAATGTAATTGAGAAAGATTTTTCTAAAATTGCAGAATATTTTCAAAATAAATTAGGGTGTTACTGGTGGTTTTTAAATATAACACGACTTGATTTAGCTCTTTGGGGATTACCACAAAAAAATAATTTAAAAAATTCATTTTATAATTTTCTAAAATTATTTTTATCATTAATTATGATCTTTTTTTTTAGGACAAAAAAGCCCAAATTTAATAAATCATGTATTTTTTTGTTTGAAGATTTTATTTTATCAAAAGAATTAAAATACAAAGAAGATTATTATTTCAAAAAAATTAGAAACTTTTTTCCACTTTCTAAAAATATAGTTTTAGGTTTTAGAATCTATCAAGATGAAAAAAATTACTCAATTTATCAGTTAAATACTAAGAGAGATATTTTTATAATATTTTTAAAATCTCTTTATCTTTATGCAAAATATTTGGCTTTAAAAAATCAGATATTCCAAAAAACAAAAAAATATGAATTTTGGAATAATTATCATAGAAAAAATAATTTTATCAATTTCTATCTTTGTAATTTAACCTTAAATTTTTTTAGTAAAAATAGAAAGATTGGAAAAAAAATAATTTATCCGTACGAAGAAAAACCTTACGAAAGAGCTTTAAATTCTGTATTAGATAAAGAATTCAAAAAAAAAATCTTTGCCTACCAAGTAAACCCCAAAGATAATCTTGGACTGTATATGAAAAAATTTAAAGATCTAAATATACCAAGACCAAAAAATTATCTATTTCCTGGGATAGAATGTGCCAAAATTTTTTTTAAAAATGGTAGATACAATTCGATTAACATTCATAGATCAATAATTGGCACGTCTAAGAGTAAAAATATATTGCCTAATTTAAAAAAGAAATATGATTTTTTAATTTTGATAAGTCATCCAAAGGAGTATTATTTAATAACCGATTGGCTTTCAAGATTTAAAGAATTTGAAAAATTTAAATTTTTAATTAGATTTTACCCTGCTGCAAATTTAAAATTATTTCATTTAATAAAAAAAAAAATTTTTTTTATTCAAAAAATACTCTTTTAAAAGATTGTCAATTATCTAAGTTTGTAATTTTTAGTAACACGAGCGCAGGTATAGAGGCAGTTAATAACGGCTTAATTGCGATATGGGCTGACCTAACTTCAATTAATTTGTCTCCTTTAACAGAAAATCAGAAAAAGTTTTTCTACCCTTCTAACAATTTTAAGAGTTTTAGAAAAAATATTAATAAAGTTTATAAGTTAAATAAAAAAGAATTTATTAAAAAACAAAAACTTCAAATAATGATTTCACAAAATATTTATTCAAAAATTAATATTAAAAACATTAAAAATATATTAAAAAAAATCTGATATGCTAAAAAAAATATTATTACAGTTTAAATTATATTATAAACAATTTAATTATTTAAGTTTCTCAATTTTTTTGATCCCAATAAGTAATTTTATATCTAATATATTTGTTTTAAAAAAAAATGTTAAAATCATAAATTATAAGGGGAAAAAAAAAGTTATTAGTTTTAAGGCAGATAATTTAGTTACTCACTTTAGATCACATTTATTTAATTTAAAAGAAAAAGAAGTTCAAATTTTTTTAGAGAAAAATCTTAAAACTAATGATATCTTTTTTGACGTTGGTGCAAATATCGGCGTTTTTTCTATTTTTGCAGCGATTAAAAGAAATGCAAAAGTTTTTGCTTTTGAGCCTGAATATTCCAATCTCAATTTGTTAAAAGAAAATATTATAAAAAATAATTTGATAGATAACATAATCCCTTTCTCATTTGCGATTGGGAATGAATGTAGAATTACTCAATTACATATTGCTGATTTTACACCAGGCTCTGCTGTTAGCTCTATCTCAACGAATTATCTTGAAAAAACGAATGAAGGATATGATGTATTATGGAAAGAAGGTGTCATGGAACTTACTTTAGATAGAATAATTAAAGACTTAAATATCAAACCTAAAATTTTAAAGATAGATACTGATGGTAACGAAAAAAATGTTTTATTAGGTTCTAAAGATTTACTTAATAGCAATGAATTAAAATTTATCATAATTGAGAAAACAAAAAAAAAAGAGGATTTTTTATTTTGTATTAATTTCTTAAAACAGTTTGGATATACAGAGGTAGATAAATCTGATAAAGGAAACTCCTTTTGGGAAAAGTTATAAAATAAGTTGATTATTTTTAAGATTTTTAATTATTTCCTCAGATATATAATCAAATCCAAATTTAGAAAAATGTATAAAGTCTTCTCTTCTAAAATGTTTATTATTTAATTCATTTAATTCTATTAAATTAGTATTTTCAAATTTTGACGTAACTTTTTTAATTATTCTATTGTTAAAATTTACATATTTTTTAAGTTGATCTTTTTTTATTTCTTTAACAAATTGATATTTTTTTTCAAAATTTTCATTATAAACAATTGGCATAAATATAAGATTAATATTATTTTTTTCACAAATTTGACAAAAAATATTCAAATAATTTTCAAAACTATTTTTTTTCTTTTTTGTATATCTATAATTAAGTACCCATTTATCTTTTTTAGATATAAACTCTAAAAGACTATTTGTATTTAAATTCATAAAGTTAATAATAATTTTTAAAAATATTTGATATGAAAAAAGAATTCTTATTTCAGGTATGTATTTATCTATATAAATTTTTCTTTGATCAAATGATTTTCTTATATGTGAGTAATCCTCTGAAAAATTATCTATTATTTGACTAGAAAGTATATCATTTATACTAACTAGATAAATTATTGTATCAGGTTTCCAATATACAAATTTTGTAATTAAACTGATTAGAGACTCTAAAATTGTGTAACCTGCGCAACCTCCATTAATCACTTCAAATTTTTTGTCATTATTATTTTTATTCAATTTTCTCTCTAAAAGACTTGACCAGGTAAGTTCTTTATCAAAAGGTTTTTCCATATCTAGATCATTCTGTTCAACAGTTGAACCTCCTGTTGTAATAATTCTATAGATATTTTTATTCTTAAATTTATTATAAATTTTTTCTCCTACAAAACTATCTTTATTAGATGGAAATTTAGGATTTGAAATATTTGGAGCTTTTATATAATTGTTATAAGGATGTGATTTATATGCAGCTTTTTTATTTGAATATAAAATTTTTTCGTAAAAAAAAAAAATTTTCTTTCTCTTAAAATAGATAATAAATCTAATTAATAGTTCTATTAATAAAAATATAAAAAAAAACTCTACCATAAAGGATAAATGTCTTCTTTATCATCTTTTTTTTTATCTTTTTTTTTTAATATGAAATAAAAGATTATTGCAAGTAAAATTACTATTCCAACTAGAATTTGGGAAAATAAGCTCATATAAGTTGAAACAATTTATACATTGCATAAATTAAATAAACCATTAAATAAATAACTTTATTTAACATAAATATTAAAATGGGAATTAAAGTATTATTTATATATCCAAATACCTATGGAATGAATATGTTGCCCCCTGCAATTGCAGGATTTTCAGCATTATTAAAAAAACATGGCCATGAAATAGCTTTGTTCGATACAACTTATTACGCGATTGACTATGGTATTGACGCAGATGGCAGCAAAATGGAAAGACTAAATGTTGTACCATTTGATATGGGCTCAAAAGGAATTAGATTAAAAACAAGTGACTGGAAAGAAGACTGGAAAAAATTATTAGAAAAATTTCAGCCTGATTTAATTGGTATGTCATCAACAGAAGATATGTGGGAATTAGGTGTAATGGTTTTGGAAGAAGGCAGAGAATATATTAAAAAAAATAATGTTAAAGTAATTGCAGGTGGAGTTTTCCCTACCTTTGCCCCTGAAATTTGTGCACAACACGATTTGGTTGATATGGTTTGTGTTGGAGAAGGTGAAAATGCTCTTATTGATCTTTGTTCTAAAATTGAAAATAAGGAGGATTATACTAATGTCACTAATCTGTGGATAAAACATAATGGGAAAATAATTAAGAAAAATAAAATGAGCCAAGCTGTTGATATCAATGAATTGCCCATGATCGATGTAGATATGTTTGAAGAGGCAAGACTTTATCGCCCAATGGCTGGAAGAGTTTATAAGATGTTTCCTGTAGAGACTATTCGTGGATGCCCTTACACATGTAGATTTTGTAATTCGCCAGATCAAATGGCATTATATAAAAATAATGCTGGAGGTGGATATTTTAGAAAAAAAAATCTTGATCTTGTTCATAAAGAATTAAAATTTATGAAAGAAAAAAGAGGTGTAGAATATAATTATTTTTGGGCAGATACTTTTTTAGCAATGAATAGAAAAGAATTTGATGAATTTTGTGAAATGTATTCTGAAATTAAATTACCATTTTGGATGCAAACTAGACCAGAGACAGTCTCAGATTATAATATGAAAAGATTGAAAGAAGTAGGCTTACACAGAATTTCATTTGGGATCGAACATGGTAATGAAAAATTTAGAAGAGAAATTCTTGATAGAAGATGGAGTAACAAAGATATTATAGAAAAATTAAGGATACCAAAAAAATATGATATAAATTTTAGCTGCAATAATATCACTGGATTTCCAAAAGAGACAAAAAAGCTTGCAATGGATACTGTTGAACTTAATAGACAAATAGAGTCTACGAATGCAACAATATCTACATTCATGCCATTTCATGGAACGCCATTAAGAAAGTTATGTGAGTCATTAAACTTAATTACTGAGGATAAAATAACTAAATGTATAAGTGGAGAAACAATCCTTAATATGCCACAGTACCCACCCCATGAAATTGAGGAAATTAAGAAATGTTTTGCACTTTATATCAAGTTTCCTAAAAATAGATGGAAAGAAATAGAAAGAGCAGAAAAAAATGATACTGAGGGAAATAAAATTTATCTTGAACTCAAAAAAGAGTTTTTAGAAAAATATATGCCAAAACCTGACGCGGATCCACATGGGGGTCTTGATGCTTGGGATGAAATTGAGGAAGATGAAATTTGTGGCCCAGGTTCAAATAGACCAAATATTTCAGACAAAGATGAAATGCGTTAATTTGTAGTTATTTTTTTTAAAATTACTTTTCTATTGATTAAAATTTCTATTAAACCAGAAAATAAAAAAGTTGAAATCATTGAATTACCCAAAAAAGGAATTGCTAAAGTATAACAAGTTAATAATCCTTCAATAGTATAACCGTAAGATCCTAGTGACCAAACTCCAAAATTTGTAATTATAAAGAATATCAATGCTCCTAATAGTGCACCAGTAATTCTTGCTGAGATATTTTTGAAAAATTTTAAGGAAATTAATCCTATAACAACTACACTTCCCCAGGTAAATAATATTGTTCCATGAAAACCAATGATTAAATCTGTAATTGCAAAGCAAAATAAAAGCGCAGGTAAAAATTTTAAACCTAATATAGCTGGTATATAAAAACTTAGTGCAATTAAACTTGTAAAGTTAGGTGGATGAGGAATAAATCTACTTGCTGCTAAAACTAGAAATATTCCTATAGTTATTTTCAAATATTTCATCTTCGTTTATTTTAAATTATATCAATTAAGATGACTAGTATAATTTTTTGTATCCAATTCTTACTTGTCTTCCATCTTGACTATAAGTTGCAGGTTTTTCATATCTCTCATTAAGAAAATTTGTTAAACTTAATGAAAAATTATTACCAAAAATATTTTTTTGAATCGATAGGTCAACTAAATCGACACTTTTTACAAATTCATTTTTTGACCCTGTCCAGTCAATATGATCACCAATATATCTATAATTCAAATTTAAATTTAATAAACCAAATTTATTAGTATTGAGTTTTTTTTCATAATCTATCCCATATGATAAGTCAGGTCTTCTAGAATTAGGACCTCCTGAATCTGTTCTACTTTTAGCAAAATGAGATTTTATAGAAAATTTATGATTATTATCTAGAAATAAATTCATTTCACTTTCAATACCTTCTTGAATAGTATCAGGAACTTTATTTTCATATCCTGACCAATCCGATTTTATTTTAATTCTATCGTTCATTTTAGTTCGATAAAGGGTTGATAAGAATTTAATATTTTCAGTAAAATTATACTCTGCATATAACTCATTAGTTGAACTTTTTTCCGGATTAATTAAAGTACTTCCAGAGTGTGAACTCGATGAACCATAAAGTTCATAAAGACTTGGATTTTTTAAACCTGTAGAATGAGTGAGACCTAATTTTAAATTTTTAAATAGTTGTGTAAAATTAATCTTATATGTTTGATTACCTCCAGTTTCTTTATGATCATCATTTCTAATGTGTAATGATAGAGATTGATTGTCATTAAATTTATATCCGGAGTTAGCAAAAGCACCTAGATTTTTTAAATGCCCTTTTGTTTGTGAGGTGAAAGTAAGAGTTTTGTAGTTACCCCAATCATATTTGTACTCAGCTCCATAACCAAAAGAAATTTTATCATTAAAAGTAAAATCTCTCTCTGCCTTTGTTGTTATTGATTCGCTATAATATTTATTTACAGTTCCTTGCTCGTTATATCTTCTATCATAATTGTGATAATGAATAATAAAGTTATCAAATGTATTATTTGTAAGTCTTTCAAAACCAGCCTGTATTGCATACATTTTATTATTTGAAGAAACTTCTTCTTCTGCTGTGGCGCTTTTATCGTAATCTGATTTTGTATCTCTTCCATAAATTGTGGATTTAAATTTTAAATTTTCATTAATCCATTTATTACCATTTAAGTTTAATTGATAATTTTGAGTCCCATCTTTCTCCGTACCTTTTGCAATTGCACTGTTAGTTTTCATTTGATTTACTGCACCTTTGAAATTTAAATGCCAACCATTATCGGTAATTTTTGTTTGGTTATAATTAAATGAATTATTATTTAGGTTAAGACCACTTACTGAGTAACTATTATTATAATCTATATCTGTAATGAAATTTATTGCTCCGCCTATTGCATCAGGACCAAAATGAGATCCATTCGATCCTTTATATACTTCGACTTTTTGAATAGTTTGAATAAAATCTTGTCCAAAATCATGTATACCATTTGTAGTAGATTGATCATTTATAGGAATACCATTTAGTAAAACTAAAGTATGATTAGACTCAGAGCCCCTCATAAAAATTGCTCCAGTCTGTCCTTTTTGTCCTGATTGATAATAATCAAGACCTGGAATTAATTTAAGAAGATCAAAAGTGTCTTGTGCACCTGTTGCTTCAATTTGTTGTCTATTAAAAACTTTTTTATTTATATTTCCACTATTATAGCTAGATGTATTTGAAGTTTTACTAATAGTTAAACAAGGTGTACCTTCGCTGTTATCCCAATTACAATTTTCTAAAGCTAAAACTTTGAAAAAATTAAATGAAATTAGGAAAATTAAACAAAATTTAAAAATTATTTTCAACATATTTAATCCTTTTTTATATTTTCTAAAAATTAGAAAATGATCAATTTATGCCGATGTTAATTTTTCATTGCAGAACTAGACTTTTCCTGGCCATCGTTCAACAGCGGACTATACTGGGAGGCGCTCCGACTTTACGGTTGCAGGTACAGCCAATGTATTTCACACTGATTTCCCTCCATGCATTTCAGTATAATTAAGATTAAAAAAAATGATTATTTATGTCAATACTTATCTTAAGTATATCAAGAGTTTTTCTCTAAAATTTATTTTTCATAATAATTTGATCCTAATAATTTTTAAAAGTTGCTTTTTAATATAAAAGAATTTAATGATTATTATTTAAAAACAATGTTAATTAGAAATATTAAATTTTTTTCAAAAAATTAATATTCAAATAAATAAGATAAATTAATGATAAATTCTGACTTAAAAAAAAGATTTAAAAAAAAAAGTAAAATTTTTGCATATTGGATTACCAAATTTGATCTCTTAACTTTAGAAATAGTATTAAAGTCAAATACTTATGATTGTTTTGTAGTTGATATGGAGCATTCATCAATTTCTTTAAATGAACTAGAGAAAATAATTATCTTAGTAGAAGCTTATAAAAAACCAACACTAGTGAGAATAGAAAAAATTGATTCGAAACACATTTCAAAGTCATTAGATTTTGGAGCAAGTGGTATAATTGCTCCAAATGTAAATACAGAGCGAGATATGAATTTAATTATTAACTCTACATTATATCCACCATTTGGAAATAGAGGTGTTGGTTTGTCAAGAGCAAATGATCATGGACAGAAATTTAAAGATTACTACAAAAAGTTTAATAATTCAGTTGTTATTATTCCGATGATAGAAAATATTACAGCCTTAAACAATTTGGAAAAAATATTAAGAAATAAAAAAATTGATTGTTTAATGATAGGACCTTACGATTTATCTGCCTCTATGAAAATTCCAGGAAATTTTGACTCAACAATATTTAAAAAAACTATAAAAAAAATATTAGATACATCAAAAAAAAATGGTCTTGGATGTGGAATTCATATTGTACATACTAAAAAAATAAATTTAAAAAATTTAATAAATCAAGGTTATAATTTTTTTCCTATTTCAACAGATATTCAAATTTTTATAGATGGATTGATTGAAAAAATAAAAATCATCAAAAAAAGATGAAAAAAAAAAAAATAATTTGCTTCATTCCAGCAAGATTAAAATCTTCTAGATTTCCTAACAAAATGATTTTAAAATTAAAAGGAAAAAGAATAATCAATCTAGTTTATGATATTTGTAAAAGAAACTCATTGTTTGATGATGTTTATGTAGCAACTTGTGATAAAATAATTGAAAATATCTCAAAAAAAAATAATGCAAAAGTTATTAATACAAGCTCTAAACACCAAGACTGTATTTCGAGAGTTGTAGAGGCTGTAAAAAAGACAGGAAATCAAATTAAATCTAATGATTACATATTAATTGTTCAGGGAGATGAAGTTTGTATTTCCAATAAGATTTTAAATGATTTTTGTAAAACTATTAAAAAAAAAGAATCAGATTATTTTAATTTATTATCAAAAATTAATCTTAAAAAAGATCTTATTTCTGACTCAATAATTAAATGTGCTATTAACAAAAACGATGAAATAATTTTTATGACCAGATGTGGAATACCATATGAAAAAAATTTTAAATTGAAGAAAATAGAAACTTATAGACAAACAGGCGTTATAGCTTTTACAAAAAAAAAATTGCTTAATTTTTCTAGATTAAAAAAGAACTATTTAGAGAAATACGAGTCAATTGATATGCTTAGGATTATTGAAAATGGGTATAAAATCAAAGCATATAAAGTTAAAAAAAGAATGATTGGAGTAGATACGCCAAAAGATTATAGAGAAGTTAAAAAAATACTTAATTAAATTAATATGGCTTTAAGAGTTGCAATTGCAGGTTTTGGTAGAGTAGGTCAAAGAAGATTTAATTTTTTAAATAAAAAAAATTTTTTCAAGGTTATATCAATCAGTGATCAATTTTCTGAGTATAGAAGAAAATTTAGAATTGGAACTGTATATTCAGACTATAAAATGATGCTTAGAAATGAAAAAATTGACGTGCTCTTTGTATGCTTACCTAATAAAGAGTCTGCTCAAGCAACTATATTAGGGTTAAAAAATAATTGCCATGTTTTTTGTGAAAAACCGCCTTCTAAAAACTTAGTAGAACTAAAAAAAGTATATAAAGTTTTTAAGCAAAAAAAAAATCTTATCTTAAAATATGGATTTAATCATAGATATCACGATTCTGTTCAGTATGCTCAAAAAATTATTGCGAGTAAAAAACTTGGAAAAATTATTAATTTAAGAGGAGTTTATGGTAAATCTTATATTGTTTTAAAAACAAATTTTTCAAAAAAACAAAATTATAGATTCAATTGGAGAACAAGAAAAAAAGATGCCGGTGGGGGAATTTTATTAGATCAAGGTATTCATTTGATTGATTTATTAAATTTATTTGTTGGAAATTTTATTGAATCTAAATCTTATATTTCCAAATCATATTGGAAAAAAGATGTAGAAGATAACGTGTATACAATTTTAAAAAATGATAAAAAAGTTTTTGCAACCCTACATTCTTCTGCAACACTTTGGAAACATAATTTTTTATTAGATATCACATTGGAAAAAGGTATGATAAATTTGTCTGGGATTTTATCAGGCACCAAATCTTATGGAAAAGAAAAAATTACAATTATTAAGCGTACCAAAAATGAACTACAACCCAATGAAAAAACTTATTTTTACAGTAAAGATTTATCATGGGATAAAGAAATAAATGATTTTATTAAATTAATAAAAACTAAGCCAAAAAAGTATAAGGGTGGAATATCTGAAGCTATTGAAACAATGAAAATAGTTGAAATGATATATTCTTCAGCAAATTAAATTTATTTTAATTTTACTTGATACCAATGAGCCAAAATATGATTTATTATTAATTGAGAGTCCTCAACTGGTCCATACTCACCTTTTTTAGATTTTATCAAAATATAATCATTACATATTTTTTTAAGTTTTCCTCCATCAAATCCCAAGATGCCAAATATTTTACCTCTTTTTCGTTTGAACCATTTTGCAGCATTAATTATATTTTTTGAATTTCCTGAAACAGACAAAACAATAAGCATGTCACCTTTTTGATAAAGGTTCTTAATTTGTGAAACAAAAAGATTCTCAAACCCTACATCGTTAGCAATTGCTGAATTTACTGCATTATTATCTGTTAAGGATATAATTTTGAATGGTTTTTTTTTAGTTTTTTTTAAAATATCAAAACCAAGGTCATTTGCCATCGCGGAAGCGTTGCTAGCACTGCCACCATTGCCAATTACAAATATGCTGGAGTTTTTATTTCTGCATATTTCCAAGTGTTTTGATAAAGATGATATTTTATCTAAATCTATGTTACTAATTACATCGATAAGATTTTTTAAATATATTTTTGAAAATTCATAAATATTTTTTTTTTTATTTAATATCATTTGTTATATATCTTAAATATTTATATTGTAATTTTAAATGATTAAAAAGAAAAAAATATTAGTTAATGATCATTTGTTTAAAAAAGAGAACTTCTTTAAGTATAATTTTTATAAAAAAAAATATAAAATAATTTTCAATAATTTAAATAGATCTTTAAAAAAACAAGATATAATTAAAATACTTAAAAAAAATCCGAATGTAGATGGGATTATTGCTGGTTTAGAGAAATACAATAAAGATACTTTAAAAGAAAATGAATCAATAAAAGTTATTTCTAGAGTAGGGGTTGGCCTTGATAGTTTAGATTTGAATTATCTAAATCAAAAAAAAATCAAAGTTTTAAAATTAAAAAATGAGTTAACAGTTAGCGTAGCCGAGCTATATGTTACCCTAATTTTATCTATTTTAAGAAAAATTATACCAAATTACAGTTTTTTAAAATTAGGAAAATGGAAACCAATTATTGGTAACAATTTAAAAAACAAAAAAATTGGAATTATTGGATTTGGAAAAATAGGTAAAAAAATTTTTAATTTTTTAAAAGTT
>MDSZ01060323.1_pt1 | contig 19554 bp, 10 predicted proteins | sample 811201 | NCBI WGS metagenome assembly MDSZ01 (sample SAMN05326647, study PRJNA326480) | marine metagenome | isolation source: seawater | place: Indian Ocean: North | collected 2010 | reverse complement strand
TTATCGTTAGCGGGACCGCCACTATTATTAATTTCCAACGATACGCACACTTCAGACGGCAACGATTTCAGAGTTTTTGTCCCGCAATGAGGCAATTGAGAATCGTACCATTTTTTCGACTCAATCGATTTCATCAGCTGGTATGCGCAAACTGCGTGGGAAAAATCTTTTCGAGAAATGTAGAGCTCATGGGCCGCTTTGAGCAAGCGAGGTGCGGTTTCCCTGAGTGATTCTACGTCGCGTTTCAAACTCGGTACCAAGGCGTTGTTTTCCTTTTCCTTCGCTTCGCTCAACTCGTGTTGCGTAAGAACATACAGTTTTTCCCACCCAGACTTGATCGGCGTATTTTTTGTAATTCGGTTACCCTTTTTATCGCAACGAAACAATGGCACGCGTATGTTGTTATTCAATTCCTTCAACTTCGTCTTCTCGTCTTTTCGAACACAGATTTCGTCAAACTCTTTCGCTTTGCACGTCGCGGATAAAACGGAGCGTAAAATTTCTGTTTCGCTCTTACCAACGCTCGCAGGGAGGCCTTCGTGTTGGAATAGAGAAGATGCAGTACCGGTATCCACCGACGGCGTGGCGAGAACGTCCTTGTACCTGTCTTCTTTTCTCAGCGTCGACGCATCGGCGGTTGCTTCGTCTGCATCTACAGACGAAGTCGAAAGTACGTGTTGAAACTGCTTGAAAGTTTCGAATCGTACGTATCGTGTGGACATGATCCTGCCTTCCTCCTTCACGCTCACAGAATTTGCCCTGGACGCATCCGTAAACTCGTTGAACTCACAAAGATTCGCTGCTTTCAACTCGTCCAATGTTTTTACCGCTAACTTTTTCGCCCAGCGAAAGGCTTCAGCTTCCGGCGCCGGAGACGTAAGCTCGCATTTCTTGCGCGTAAACATGAACGTATTCGTAAGCCACTGAACGCAGCTCGGTATGGAATATATCACGCCCGAAACTACTTCGGCGTTAATCGTTTCAGGTAAGCGTTCTTCAAGTTTACTCGTGATCGGCTCAATGTTGTGAAGGAGATTTTCAAACAAAGGTTTCGAGTGTGTATCTGTCATCACGACGACGACACCCCGTTGGTCAAGACCTGGTCTCCCGGCTCGTCCGGCCATTTGGAGAAGCGTGCCTCGATCAATATCAGTGTAGTTGCCATTACCCTTATACTCTTTTGTTCCGCAAACGACCACGAGTCGCGCTGGTAAGTTGACGCCAAGCTTCAACGTCGATGTCGAGCAAAGCGCTAATATCGCTCTCTCTCGAAAAAGCGTTTCCACGAGATCTCGGTCGGATTTTTCGAGGTGCCCGTGGTGAAAAGCAATACCTCTTGGAAGAAGCTGTTTCAGCGCTTTATTCTTCGCTCTCGTTGCCGCTTGGACGAGCTTCATCTTCGCTTGATCATCCGTAACGAAAGCTTGGCGGATAGCATTACTTCTGTGCCTAATATCCTCTTCCAGTTTTTTAGCGGCACTCAAGGCTACGTTGGGCGTCGCGCAGAAAATCAGAGACGGGCATCGTTCGTAATGATCTAAAACCACATCGAGAAGCTTTGCATTGAGTGTATTTTGAAACAAATAATCGTTATTGCTGTACCCGCAGTCCCGACATACCGTTTCCAAACGCACCTCTCTGTACTCTTCGCCAAACTCCCATGTCGTCGTAACGGCGTTACTGCCACCACTCAACCACTCGCCAACCTCTTTCATGTTCGGCGCAGTTGCTGATACAGCTACGTATCGGCACCGATGCAAAGCTGTCTCCTCCCCTAAACTCTGTCCAATTGCTTTCAACCTCGACACAATCGCCTCCAACGTCGCTCCTCTCGATGAATCCCCAAGCACGTGTATCTCATCTATCAAAACGACAGAAATAGATCCGAAAAACCCAAAGAACCCATTTGAGGAATGACGTCTCGACAATGAATCCATTTTTTCCGGCGTTGCCAGTATCACGTCCGCTCGATCCACCTCTCTCCAAAACTCGCTCGATCTCGTCATCACGTCTCCGGTCAACAAAACGAACCGTAAATTAAACCGTGTCCCGTTTCCGAATCTCCTTTCCCAATCGTTCTTCTTCTCTGCTACTAACGCTTTCAACGGCGCTAAGTAGACGACTTTAGTGCGACCCTCTCCTCGTCTTTCCATCGTCGTCGACGTTGTCGATACGCCGACGGTGGTAGTAGTAGTAGTACTTGTTGTTGTCGTAAACAACCCGGCCAGTAGCGCAAGTTCCATCAAAACTGTCTTCCCCGACCCGGTCGGTGCGCTGCACACGAACGACGTTTCCGTTTGCGTCAATATAAACTCCAACATCTGCCTTTGTATCTCGTTGAATTCCCTGTCGTTTCGCGCGGAGCGCGTTTTCAATCCGCGTATTTTTTTTGTCAGTAAAATCCGCCAAAAAAAGAAGAGACCGACGAACAAAAGAACACGCGCGCGAGACAAAAAAGAACGGACTTCAAAGCGAAAACGAAAAAGGAAAGAAAGGAGAGACACGCGAAGAAGAAAAAGCGGGTGTCGCTCGTTCGGCGTCGCGCACCCAAACTCGAACGCGCTCCGAAACGGTCCTCCGGAGAGGAGGAGGCCCCCCGTCTCCGCGCCTCCTCCTCGCGACATGAGAGACCCCGCCCAAAAGACGTCTCTTGTCTTCGTCTTCTCTTCAAAGTCGTTTTTTTGTGACGAGCGAAAAGAAACAAATTTTTTTATTTTTTCAAAAAATTTTTCCGTTTTTTCGAAAAAAAAAAAGAGAGAAAAAAACGAAAGAAAAAAAAAACGACAAAAAAAAAGCGTCGTCGTCGTCGACACGTCAAAGACTAAAGACGTTTGTTTGAGGACGCCAAAACCAACGGGGGGAACCCTTTCGACGAGAATGCCTCCTCGAAGGCGAGAGGAAGAGGCGGCGGCGGCGGCGGAAGAGGAGGAGGAGGAGGAGGACGCGGACCTCCTCGACGCGGGGGATTTCGATCGGACGGTCGCTTTAGGTGGGATGCATTTTCGTTTCGTTTCATTCTTTTCCTCATTTCGCGTAACTGACACTGACGTTTCATCATCATCTTCTTCTTCTTCTTCTTCTATTCAAAAGGATCTTCCGGATGGCTGTTCATATACTACGTGGGCGTGATTAAAGTTTTACGCAGAGAAGGTTACGCGGAGTGCGTGTTTGGAACCGTCGTCGCGTTCCTCTGGTTTTTATGCGTCTGTCTCGCGTTCGTTCGGTCTTTGTTTTTGCGCGGAGTCCCGGAGATCCGTCCTTTCTACGAGAGAGAAAAACGGTCGCCGGCGCGCTATATTGTGTTGACTCGAGAAGACGTTCGCTCACCCAATTCCCTCTCACTCGTTGCATCTATACACACACATACACGCGCACACACAGAAATACAAAGGTATTGGGATGTTCAGGCGGCGCTTTGATTGGCTCTTTACTCTTCATGCCAACAGTGGATTTGGACGCGTTGGCGGTGTATGCGTACCTGTGCGCGACGCGAGCGAGGAGTTCCATTTTAGGCGCGTTTCAGTTGCGATATTACGTGCAAGGCGCGATTCGAGAGTTTGCACCGGCTAACGCGCACGAATTGTGCACGAATAAGTTGGAGATGAGCATCACGAGGATGACGCTGAGAGGATTGAAAAATTTACGGTTGAAAGTGTTCGAGACGTACGAGTTTTTTGTGAGAGCGTTATTGTGTTCGTCGAACATCGTGCCTTTGAGTGGGTTGCCGATGTGGTTGAAAGGTTATGGATTGTGTTTAGACGGTGCTTTGACGGATATTCAGTACGTCAGTGGGTTCAAACGATCCGGGACGTTTTCAAAGTTGCACTGTCGACGGAAACACGGGAGAAAGTTAATCGTTGTGAGTCCGTTTTATAGCTCGCGAGCGGATATTAAGCCGTCCAAGTTTGTGCCGGTGTGGTGGTGTTTTTTCCCTCCAGAGCAGTACAAGATGAAGATCTTGTTTGAAATGGCGCAAAAAGACGCGAAGAATTGGATCAAGAAACAAAAGAAGAAAGAGGAGGAGAAAGAGTTATCCGCTTTGAAAAAGGCGAAGCACGGGTTGACCGAGGATCAGCCAACAGCGAATAGAGTTGTTTCTTCTCCAGAAAGTAACGGAGGGCCGACGAACACGACGGGAGAAACCTCGGAATCAGACGACGACGGTGAAGAAGAGGAAGTGAAAATGAACGATTCGTTGGAGACGTTACGGGATTCGTCGAGGAATTCGTCGCAAAATTCGCTCCAGGACTGGTACACCGAATGCCAAGAGTGGGCTTCGCAAACGAGCGAATTTGCGGCGAAACGCGCGGCGGCGGCAAAAGCGGCTGCGGAGAAGGCAGCAAAGAAGCACGCAGAAACATGGACGGAGTTTGCCGAGAGAGAAAAACGCATTATGAGATCATTTTGGTTTCGAGCGTCCGCAACGGCGCAAGAGGCAGTTGATCGATTAACGCACATGGGACAATCGAGCTTGACGGGCACCCCGATTAAGAAGAAAAAGAAGAGAAAATCCAGTAATTGTACGGGGGATGATCACGATGAATTTTACGATGCGAACGAACAAAGTGGCCACGAGAGTGAAAGTAGTAGACGGTCGTCTTTTGATGGCTTTTTACGCGACAATGCGCACGAAGCGTTTGTCACTGTGGGCAAAGGCACGATTAAAATTGAAAAGTTGATTTTACAACTTATCGCGTGCATCATCGTGTACGTCGAGTGCGCTTTACAGGCGGCATTTTTCTTCGTCTTGGCTTTCGTTTCTGGCATTTTACGCGTCAAAGGTAACGAGAAGAATTGGGAACGGTTTTATACCTTTGCAACGCCGATGCCAAGATTGTTGATGCACTCGGTGCCGGGAATACCGAATACGAAGAAAGTTGACGAGAAAACGAGTAAAATCCTCGGGAATTCCTGCGCGACGTATCGGGTTTTGTGTTACTTGATTCACGCCTCGACCGAATATTTCGAAACGGCAAAAGCGAGCGGCTACGAAACGAATAATTCATCCATGAGCGAACCAACAAATTAGAAATCATGCAGTTACAATACCCCTCGGATGATTTTATTGAAAAGGGCACTTCCAACATATTTTTTAGCACGTAATTGTAATAGAAACGTAGTAGTAGTAGCAGCAGAAAGAGCAGCAGCATCGATATTATTAATTAATTATTATTACGAGTATCATCTTTGTTACGATTAGTACGTCATGTGTAATAGTCGTATGAAAATTAAAACCTCTTTTCTCCGTCAGCCGAGTGCTTGTTGAGATTACCACCAAGCTTTCTCGCCGTCCGTGCCAGCCACGCGAATCCCATCCGACCCAGCCACGATGACTTGGTAACTCATCCCAACGAACAAACCGTGGTCAACAACCCCGACCGTGTTTTTTAAATCGCTCGCGGCTTTGTTCACGTCCTTAATCGGCTCTTTAAAGTGCAAATCGACGATGTAGTTCCCGTTGTCCGTAACCGCGATGTTATCGCCGTCCGGCTTGTTCGTAGAGCTCGAACCCATGCGAACGACGGCTTCACAACCAGCTAAGCTCGGCAACTCCGCGATTGTTCTCGCCGTGTGCTCGTGGCAAAACGGCGTGATTTCCACCGGCAATGGAAACCCTGGACCTAACCCTTTGCACAACTTGCTCTCGTCGACGATGACGACAAATTTCTTCGCCATCACTTCCACCATCTTCTCTCTCAAAAGCGCACCACCGCCGCCTTTCACCAACGCCAAGTCCGGGTCGACTTCATCGGCTCCGTCGATCGCAACGTCTAACTTACTTTTCTCGTTCAACGTGCACAAAGGGATTCCGAGGCTTTCTGCTTGCTCTCGCGTTCTCTCCGACGTCGGGATAGCCACGATATCTTTCAATTCCCCAGACTTCAACTTTTGGCCTAACCGTTCGACGGCGAAATAGGCCGTCGATCCGGTGCCTAAGCCAACAACCATACCAGACTCGACGTGATCGTCCACGGATTTATACCCGACGAGTTTTTTTAGTTCGTCTTGCGACATTTGCGCCGCGACCGTCATTTTTGTCGCCTTTCTGTTAGGCGACGATGATGATGATGATGATGATGATGATGATGATGCCAACAAAAAAGATCTTCTCGAAAATGTACTTCGTCTGGACGCGAGAGATGATTGGGCAGCAGGTGCGGACGAGAATACGGCGTGCATTTGGTGACGACGACGACGGCGGCAACGAGATAATAGAGATGTCTTCTTCTTCTCCTCTCCCGATTTTCTTTTTCTACGCGCGAAGTGCAACGAAGAGTAAAAGCAAGAGGGGTTTGGGGGTCTTTTAATGATGATGACGACGAGAAGGTGTGTGCTCTTTGCTTATCCACTCTTCTTTTGTCTGCACTTTGTTGGTCCTTCTTTCTTTTTTTAAAACCCTAAATAGAGCAACACACACAAAAAAAAAGAAGAAGAAAAAAAATGACGCAAAAAAAAAAGGTGAAAAATTTCTCTCAAAAATCAAAATCATCGCTCAATCATCATCGACGCGCGACACGATGAAGAAGAAAACGTGACGACGGAAGACGACGACGACGACGAAACCACGACCTCGCGAACGACCCAAACGTAATAATATACCACCAACGCTTTTGTTTTGTTTTTTTTTTCTCTCAAAGTCGTGCGAGTCGTCCCATTTTTCGACCACGGCGACGAGAGGAAAAGGAGGACGGGTGTCGACGCAACGAGAGGAAGAAACGGTTTTGACGACGGACGTCGCGGTGGGTGGTGGTGCCGGGGAAATGACGACGAGGGACGTGGAAAAAGCGATGCCGCCGCTGCCGAGACCGATACGAGTTCTGGAAGAGCTGAAAGAGAAAATGGTAGAGAGCGGTGAGAGCAAATACGCGAGCATCGAGTGCGAGTTGAGCACGTGGAGAGAGACGGAAATAATTCAATTCTTAGTGGAGAAGATTCGGAAAAACGCGAGGACGAGGACGAGGACGAGGACGACGACGAATGCGGAAAAAGACGCGGTCTTAGACGAAGATCCCGTTCGAGTTGGACGAGTGTTTACGGCAGTGAACGAAGGCGGATTTGCGGTTTTAATTGGAGAGGAATTGAGAGATAAACGGAGTTTAGGATTAGTCGTGAGAGCGGCGGCAGCGGCGGAAGCCGAGAAGAAGAGAAACGAAGAAGACGCGAGCGCGAAGAAAGAAGAAACGACTGATACTACTACTACTACTACTACTACTACTACTACTACTAAGAATAAAAAGCTCACGCACGTGCCAAAGATGGCAATCGCGACGTTAGAGTCGCCGGTCAATTTAGGCGCCTCGGATGGGAGAAACGCCAGGGTAGTGTGTTTAGTCTTAGTCCCGATGAGCTCTCAATCGTTGTCTTTACACGGCAACAGCAACAACGACGACGACGACGAAGATAAAAGTGCGCTGTTCGGTCTCGACTGTTGGAACAAAATTGCATGCATAAAAGCCGCGTTTAGAAGTTTCGCGAGAGAAACTGATTTTGTCTCGGATGCGAGCGATTTTAAAAGACTCCACTCGCACGCGAAGAAACATTCCAGATTGCCGCACGCTTTCGACGTTCTCTCTGCGGCCATGCACGGGGATAGCACGGATGATAAAGTACGCCTGTTGAGTGCAAAACAAAGAGTCCTCGACGCGTGGGAAGACGCCATAGAAGTCTTAAGATTGTCCCATAGGAATTCGTTTTTGACCTGCATAGAGGATAGGAAAAAGAATGCGAAAGACACGACGAGCGCGACGAACAACAGCGCGTACGAAGCCGAACGAAGTGGAAGATTTTGTGGTGGCATTATCGAAGATGTGAAAAGACGTTCGTTGGTATACGTGAGCGATTGGACCGATGGATTAGAAACCGTAAAGACGGTAACGGCGACTTTATACATGTATTTTGGTTGCTTAGGACCGGCGATTGCGTTCGGAGGGTTGACGTACGAGAAAACCGGCGGCAAACTTGGCGCGATGGAATTTTTGCTCTGCCAGGCATTCGTCGGCATCGTTTGGGCGATTATCGGCGGACAACCAGAGTTGGTTCTCAGACCAGCCGGTCCGCAAACGATATTCATTATCGAGCTCTATCGACTCTCGACGACGAAAGCCTTCAACGTGCCTTTCGAACTCGCCATGGCATGGACGGGCATTTGGACTTCATTTTTTATGCTCGTCGTCGCGTGTTTTGATATGTGCGCGATTGTCATTCGATCGTGCACGAGATTCACCCAAGAAATCTTCATGGTATTCGTGAGTGCAATCTTCATATTCGAAGGGTGCAAAGGCATCGGAAGTTATTTCGATAGCGAGAAAGAAACGTACAGCAGAGACGTGGCATTGTTTTCGCTCATCTTAGCCGCGGTGACTTTACAACTTGGATTGTTTTTCGGGAAAGTTCGTTCGAGTCCTTTCTTACTCGGTCCTTTGAGAGAATTGACGGCTGATTTTGGAATCGCGTTTGCTATCGTCACCGCATGTCTTCTCGCCTGGGGATCCGGAGTCGATGGGTACGAAAAGCTCTCGTTACCTTCGAACATCAAGCCAAGCGACGAAGCGAGAAGTCAATGGCTGATTGATTTGTTTCCGTCGAAAGAGGAAGGGCATCGATGGATTATCGGAGGTGCGATAGTCCCGGCAATATGCTTAACGTGTTTATATTACATCGACGCGAACGTTGCTGCGCTCTTATGCAACAAAGAAGAAGCAAAGTTGAGAAAAGGCGTCGCGTATCACTATGATTTCGCATTGCTTTCAATTTTACTCTTTTTCTGTTCGATTTTTGGCTTACCGTTTGCGACGCCAAGTTTGCCACACTCGCCGCAATACGTGAGAGCTTTGTCGGAGATTGAAGAGATTACAAAAAATGGTGTCACGCGAACAAAAGTGGTGACCGTCCACGAGCAACGCCTCTCGCCGTTGCTCGTGAACGTTTTGGTTTTGTTGTCCTTCGTTTTGTTGTCCTTGTTGAAAGAGATTCCAATGGCGGTGTTGTACGGTTTATTCGTTTTGATGGGCATCAATGGTTTCTACGAAAATCAATTTTTCCATCGATTAACGATGATATTCATGGAACCGAGATTACACCCTCCGACATCGTACGTCAGAAACGTTCCATTATCGCGAGTGCACGGATTTACGTTCGTGCAAGTGTGTTGCGTAGCGGTCATTTGGGGAGTGCGCTCGACACATTTCTGCCTCATGTTTCCAATCTTAATCGCGATGTTAATGCCACTTCGGTTACTTCTCTCCAAGTTTGACGGCATGTTTACGAAACAACAGTTGCAACTTTTAGACGTGAACGACGAGGCGTATCTAGTAGTAGATGACGGTAAAGACGATAGTAACAATTATGACGCCGACGCCGATGCCGCCGTCGACGCCGTCGACGACTTTGATGACGACGGTACTGGTTTGAATACTAATAATTATAACAATAACAACAATAACGCGACGGACGACCAGCGTCGTCAAATAGTGCGCGCTGCACAAAAAGCCGCGTTTGATTCGAGAGCAATGACTCTCATGGATTTTGCGGAAAACGGACCGAGTTTGAACGCGTTGTCTCTAGGAAGCAAGCCTACTACATCCGCGCTCGGAACGCCGAATCGATACGTATTCCCATATCATTCAGATTCCAAGCCGACTAAAGTCACTCTGAAACGAACGTCGTCGTATTTCAGCGACGATGATCTCTCGTCGAAAGATGTCTCAGCGGCCGCAAGTCCAAGAGGAGCTCGTGCCACTTCTCCGACATCAAGAAATGCTAATTATCGTAGTAGAGATTGACCTCGTCCGCGTTCTCCGCAGTCGTATAAAAAAAATTCGCTTTATTAGTAGTAAAATTAGAAAGTTAGGGGTGAGATTGTTGTCTTTTTTTTAATCGTGTTGTGGCGCGCGTATTTACACTTTAATAACGTAACTACACTCTTCGCATTCATTCATGTATTCATTCATCATGTTCATTCATTCATTTTGTGTTCAATCCATCATGTCTTAAAAAATTTTTTATGCGGTCGTTCGCTTCGCAGCAAACGGCGCGGCGATTCGTGTTGCTCTCGTCTTCGGGGGCGAAAATTCAACCGATCGACCTTTCACTTCTTTCGGCACCACTTTCGCTGCTTTCTTCTCACTTTTCGAAACTCTTTTATTGTCGTTTGCTTTTGCTCTTCTTCGTCCGAAAAGCATTCGCGACAACGTTCGGTACGCTAAGTAATACGTCAACGTTTGCACGAGGACGTGCGCGGAAAACATCGCGTACGATTTCGTCGCGTATGGCGCAAAAAACTCCACGTTTTCGTACATCGTCAATAACCTCGCCGCCAAGATTTTCACCAAATCCTCTCTCGCCGCTCTCAAAAAGATGTAAGCGCGAAACGCATGCTTCTTCGCTTCCTTTGGCGTTTTCTCTTCGACAAACTTCTTCGCTTTCTTCAATTGCGGTTGCACTTTCATCATTCCAGACTTCACTTTCTTCCTTGCTTTTCCATATAAACTCTTAATTTTCGGCATCATCTCTTTCTTCGCTTTCTTCAATTGCGGTTGCAGTTTCTTCACCCCGGAAACCACTTGCTTCTTTGCCTTTTCATACGAGCTCTTAATTTTCGGCATCACCACTTTCTTCGCCTTCACTTTCGCAGTTTCGTACTTCTTCGGCAAGTCAAACTCCATCGCCTTCTTACTCGCAAACTGCCCGATTTCTAGCGACTTGACTTTCGCGAACGCGTAATACTCCAACCCTTTCTCTTTCGCGATGAGTGCTACACCGCTCGTTTTCTCTTTCAAAAACTCTCCGAAAACGTTCGTTTGTACCTTTAAAACGTCCAATCCTTCCTTCGCTTTTGCCTTGCCTTTTCTCGTCGCGCCTTCCCCGAACGTCTTCAACGCCTCCCAAAAATGCACAAACTCCGTCTTCAAATCGTTCGATTTTTGGAACCCTTTTTGCATCTCTTCATTCAAACTCTGTTCGTACTTTTCCTTCTCTTTCCTCGTCTTTTCCAGTTTCATTTTTGCCTCTTCGATGGCTGATTTCGACTTTCGCAACTCCAGTTCCGCTTCCTCTTTCGTCCTCTTCATCTCGTTCAAATCCGTGGACATTTTTTCTTCCAAGACTCGTTTCTCCTCTCGCGCGGCGTCGACGTCGCGCTTCGCTCGTGCCAATTCCACTTCCAACCGTTTCGTCGTCGTCGCCGCCGCCGCCGTCGCGTCCTCCTCCGAGGCGGAGACGAAGAAGAACCCCCCCCGGCCGAACGACGACGACGACGACGCTTCTTCTTTTCGCGCCATCCATCCATAATCTTCTTCAAAGCACTTTGCGTTTCCTTTAGGGGAACTGTTTGTGGTACGACACCAAAACGTCGCGACGTAAACGACGACGAAGATCGCTTTGAGAAAACAACCCCGCAAAGGCGGCAAAAGTCCGCGTCTCTCCCGCCTTCGCCTCGTCGTCGTCGTCTTCCCACCCGATCTTTTTACATCGGACGACGATTTTCGTCGCCGCCCCGTCGTCGTCGTCGTCGTCGTCATCGATGATGATGATGATGATGCGTCTTCAGTTAAAATTTTTTTGTGTGGGAAAAAACTTTTGACGCGTTTGAGAGAGAGAGAGAGAGTTTAGAGAGACAATATAAGACGCAAAAAAAAAAAAGAGGGAGAAGAGATGTGTGTTTATTTTTTTGTGTTGTTGTGTGTGGACGACACTAATAATGGAAAAGAAGTGTGTAAAAAAAAAAGGAGGGACGCAACACCATTTTTAACACACACACACGCGAAAGAATAATACTAAAAAAAACCAAAAACAAACAAACCAAAAAAAAGAACACCCGACCGACCGACTCTGTTCGATTCTTCTTTTCTCTCTCATCATATGGGAAAAAAATAATACTACTACAAATGGGGGAGGAGAGGAAGAAGAAGAAAAAGAATAATCGGGTCTCTCGTTGGTGTTCTTTTTTTTTGCCCCACAACAACAAACGCTCTATATAATACTTTTTTGTCGTCGCATCATCAATTCTTCTTTCAACGACGACGACTTTGAAAACGACTTTTATGCGAACATAGACGACATTTCCTGTGAGGAAAAGAAGAAGAAGAAGAAGCGAAAGATGAGCGGCGGCGGCGGCCGAGGAGGAGGAGGAGGAGGAGGAGGAGGACGCGCGCGGGGTGTTGTGTGGTCCCGTCGCGCGGCGGTGGTGGTGGTGCGAGACTGCGTCGCGTTTTGTGCGGCGTTTACTCTGTACGCGACGTGGAGAAGTGGACTTCATCATCATCATCATCATCATCATCATCATCGCAATACTACTCATCTTCATCCGCAATACCGCTTTTTAATAAAAGGGGGGGATCGAAGTCAGACGACGAGAGAGACGACGCATCATCGTCATCATCATCATCATCATCTGCAACGGAGAGAACAACGCGAAGAAGAAGAAGAAGAAGAAGAAGAAGAAGAAGAAGAACGTCGTCGAACGACGGGAGGGTACGGGAATAAACGGTTGGTCGATGAAGAGGACGATGCCGAGGCGTTTGAGAGTTCGGACGAGGAACCGGTGGATCCTTCTCCGCCGGTACCTCCGGAACCGACGATGCCACCACCGCCGACTCCTCCTTCTCCTTCTCCTTCTCCGAACGAAAAATTTACAATTCTTCCCAGACCGGACCAATCGAACATTCCTCTCAACGCGCAAGAGGTTCGCTCGGATACCAATCACCCGCAGTGGATGAAAGACATGTGGGCGCAACGAACGAAAGCGCTGACGGAAGAGGCGAAGAAAGAATTAGAAAGGAAGATTTACGAAGGCGCAATACCGCCGGAATTGTCACACGCGAAACCTGGAAATACGATATTCGTTACGTTTGCAACGCACTCGGTAAAAGACTTCGCAAAAAATTGGGTCAACGCGGCAAGACGGTTGAAATTAGAGCCGCACTTTGTCGGCGCTTTAGACGAGAAGATGCTGAAGGATTTAAAAAGTTGGAACGTGCCGTCGATGTTGTTGACTGGGAACTCTGTTTTAGCCAACAGAGGAGCGCATTTTATCACCGCAGGAAGCGCGGCGTTTAAGAAGATGGGAACGGTTAAGACAAAGTTTGTTCAGGATTTGTTGGATATGAATTTGAATCCGATTTTAAGCGACGCCGATGTCGTGTGGATGAGAGACCCGAGGAAGTATTTTAATAAAGGCACGTATGGGAAAGCAGATATTCTAGTCAGCACGGACTGCATAGACGTACCCGGGGATAAAGAAGACTCGAACAAGTGCGCGCACGTGAATTTCAACACCGGCATATTACACATACGAGCGACGGAGGAGTCGAAGAATTTTTTGCAAGAATGGAAAACCAAAGTCGCGACGTCGACGATCGCGTGGATGAGAGACCAACCGGCGTTTAATTTGTTAATGCACGAGGGCGTGAGAGGACACGCTTTAGAAGACGCGATTAAATTGAAAGACGCATCGGATAGAGGGAAAGAAGGTATGCGGATGGTGTATTACGCCGCAAACGCTACGGTAAAATTAGGCGTCTTGCCGAACTGGCTCTTCGGGAATGGACACTCGTATTTCGTACAGTGGCATCACAAGAAGTTTCCCGAGGACGGGGAACCGTACGCGGTCCACACGACGTACCAATACGGAGACGACGGAAACTACGCCTGGGGCAAGCGAGAGCGCATGCGACAGGCTGGGATATGGACCACGGACGATGTGGAGTATTACGAAGATCCGCACGCGAAGTATTTAGTCGTCCCGGATGTCTTCGCTCAGGTAAAACATTCGAACGGTCCAGATGGTATGAAAATGAAAACAGTTGGGTATGGCAAAGACGATTACAGAGTTGCCATCGAAAGACACTTCGCGGAAGATAAAGTGAGAAGAGAAACCGTGCGAAACTTGCTGGCGATAGGGAGGCTTTTAAACAGAACGATTATTTTACCAGAACCGAGGTGTTATTGCGATAAGATTTGGAACAATTTGAACGGATGCAGAGCGCCCGGCGCGGAGAAATTCGTGTTGCCGTATTCATGTCCCATGGACCACATATACGACTTACCGAGCTGGTTTCGAAACGGTTTGAAGTTCAGGCGGCCTGGCTTTTTAGCCGATCCGAGAGTTCCGGATAGCGTCAGGAACGATATCATTCGCGTAAATGTCGAGAGGAGGAAAAATTCGGCGTTGATTTTAGAAGGCGACGAAGATAAGGAAGAAGTAAAGAAGACGAATTCTTTCGATATCGAAGAAGAAACAGAAGAAAAAGGTGGTGGATCCATATCCTCTTCTTCCTCGCACCTTGTCGGTGATGTCCAACTCCCTTTCGGCTTCACCGCCGAGATGGCCGAAGAAGCTTTGAAACCTTTCGTCTCCCACGCCGTCCTCGAATTCGATTACTTGGCCGAAGAAGGCGCTTTTTGCGGTTTTCAGACCATAGACGAGAACAAAAATTTCGACCAATCCGTGCAAACGGCTTTGAGTCATTACCAGTACTATTGCTTCACTGAGCCTTGGATCGCCTCGGACGCACCTCGGTCTGGTCGACACCCGAACGAACCGTACGAACCTCAAGTCGTTAAAAGACACTGCGGCGAAATGGATACAAGCATGCGCGCGAGCGGAAAAGTTCACTTAGGCTTGATCGAACACATAAATAAAGAGGAGAAACCTTTGAAGTGCACGTGCGAATTTGGTTTTAGAACGCCGACGCCGTTGGAAACGGTTGCGAGTGGCGGCGCGTGCACGCACGAGAGTCACGTTTAATTTATTGAACGAGTTCGAACGCGTCTGACGACTGTTTGGACGTTAGAAAAAACTCTCCCATTGATGTTTTGAGAATAAACTTTAGCTTCTTCTTACAGACAACGGTTGCGTTGTTCTTGCTGCAGATATAATAGATACGCGTAGATAGGTAGATACATAGATGTGTAGATGAATACTATTTAGATTGAACATCTTTCTCGCGCGCGGACGCGGTACAACGTAAAAGAATTATTTTTTTTGGTCGTCGTCGTCGTCGTCGTCGTCGTCGTCGTCGTCGTCGTAGGGGAACGTAAAAAGTCTCCGACACCTTTTTTGTGTCCAATTCTCTCTATAAAAAAATTACGTGGCAACGGAACACTCACGCAAAAAAAGCGCGATGATCTTGTCTCTTCTTCCTTCGGTGTCGCCTTCGCAGGCGCTCAAAGCGCACGCGATCGTCTCGATGCTTTTCTGTCTCCCCGTCGTCTTATCGGGCGCGGGTGGATTTCTCGAATTGGTGACTGATGGCGCAATAAAATCTGCCCAATTGACGACGGGCAAAGTGGCGGCGGCGCTTTTACACATCACCTATATCGACTGTGTGAAAAACATGTACATCAGTGCAATCTGCTGGACAGCAGCGACGAAAATGCGAGTCGGGGATCAAAAGTTGGTGTGTAAAATAAACGTTTTGATGATGATTGGAGCGGTGTTGTGTTTGAAATACTCTCCCCCTGTTGCAGGTGGACCTCTTTTACCCCCGCCGGCGTTGGCGTATTTTTCGGTCATGGGTGTTTTCTACTGCTTGGCGTTGCAAGTGCCGAAAACGATCGCAAAAATGATGCCGAGTTTGCCAAAGATTGGTGGTTCGAGCGCCGCGGCTGCACCGTCGAAGAAAGCGACGCCGTCGAGACGCGCGACGCCGTCGAGACGCACGCCGAGTCGAAGACGTTAAATATTTCCACATCGTTATAGAGCGCTCGGGGAACCCGCATCAACTCTGGAAGTGTGCATACTAAAACAAAGGAAAGAATCAGAAACATCGTATTACTATTAAATCAACATATAACCACGGTTGCTTTTTGTGTTAATAATGTCACTGGAAAGCATACGTATGTACTACTGTACTTAAGACAACTTTAAAAAATTACATTACAAAAAACATACCCAATACGCGTGCACATATCAATCCTCTTTTTCTGCTTCTCTCTCAAGCGACCTGTTCATGATCTCCGTCATTAACTCCGTGTTCGCTTTCACGATGTCGTCGTCAACGAACGACTCCAACATGTCGTAATCGAACTCCTCGCGGTACGCTTTCCTCGCCTCTAAAATGCGCAAAGTCACCGCCGGGTTTACCTTTGCAAACTCTCGTATCCAACTATCGCCATCTCCTAACTCGATGCCTTCCATCGCGTTTCTCAAGTCGTTATAATCTGGGCATTGCACTTTGCCGTCGTATCCGGTGACTTGCGGCGCAAAGCCTCCGTCGTTTCCCGCACCTTCTAGGTGCGCTTGTACCACGCGTATCGCGACGTACGTGAATAAGCGTTTTAACGTCCTCGCCGCTTTTCGTTCCGCGAGCTCTCCATCTTGCGGCGTGTACAGGTTCGGGTAATTCTTATCTTTGTCGTCTCGTTTCTTCGCGATGCAATTTCTCATCGTGACGACAGACTTTAACGCGGTCTTTCTCCTCGACATCCTCGTCAAACGAGAAAAAGAAGAAGAAGAAGAAGAAGAAGAAGAGCATCTCGAAGACATCGTCGTCGTCGTCGTCGTCGTCATCATCTCCGTATCGCCACCACTCGAGCGAGGAGCGCTATTTCGTTCCGCTGCTCGACCCTACCGCGGCCGCGTGCGACCAGACCAAGACCGCGCCCGCGATGCCGAACGTCACCGGGAAGCGCGCGCGTTTGTACGGTCGCAAAGCGATGCCAATCAACGGGATCACGGGCGCAAACGCGATTGGAAACAGGTTCGTATAATTAGGTTCGCGCGTCGTCGTTCGAGAGGAAGAGGACGGTGTCATCAACCGGAAACCCCGCGAGAATACAAAACCGAAACACCAAAACGAACACTCGCGCCCGAAGAAAGGTTCCAACGTGTGTGTGTGTGTGTAGGGGGGGGGGCGTCTTCGGAAGACTTCGAGGAGGTGCTTTTTCTTTTGCTTTATAGGGGAATTTTTAATGAGGTAAATTGCTTTGTATAAATAAATAAAGTCGCGCGATGTGTACGAAGAGACGTCCGCGCGCTCAGTTATGCGTCTATTTATATATCAGCATCACGATCACTGCTTTCGTTTGAACCAAATCTGATGCAACGTGCTTACGGCGTAGTCGCCTTGTCCGTCGTCGCACTCAAACCTTGAGTTGTCCCCTTTAATGGCCCAATGGTAATTACCACTCTTGTAAAACGAAAATTCCGTTAAAGTAGTGCTCCAAACGCTGCTACTTGCATCCGGCAGATATGCCGTGTGGTCGCTAAACTTGTTCGTTCCAGACGTCCACAAAGAAAATGCGTTTCCTGTTGTACTTCCGTCTATCAGAAACGACTTGATGGTGGCATCAGATGTCGAAAAGTGCATTTTGCGACCGTGACCGCTCGAGTGACAATAAAAACGCACCGAATCAACGTCAGAAGCGGTCAATCCTAAATCGTTCAACCAAACGTGCGAATAGCCTTCCGTCGGAGATGTTGGTGCCGTTCCCTCATCGAGAGCTTTATTTTCACCGCCGACGTGTTTATACGCGAGCAATAATATCCAGCCGTCGGAATCTTGGTACAAGTCTTTTCCATTGATGTTGATGACAATTCCAACTTAGTATTTCACATACAAATCTAGGTTGTGATAAGACCCATCGCAGCCGTCTCGATTTGCGCTGCTTTGAGGTTGACAGTCCCCAGCTTGATATCCGCCTCCCCCGCCGTATGCTACGCCAAATTCAAAAGCAACACAATTTGACATTGCTGAGCATATTTCTTCGCACTGTTCCACCGTTTTGCCCGTATGTTTTTCGATGTTATGACCGCCCACACACGCTTTGGGATAATGTGTGTACAAAAGATATTGTGGAGGACTCGGTGGCAGAGGACTCGGTGGAGGTGGTGGGTTTAATTCATACGTATACGTAACGGGGTTTGGATTCATCGACCCTCCTCGATTTGCAGTTTCTTTCAGGGTTTCCACGCCATCTCGAAGGATTCTCCAGCCAGGCGCGTATACAGGTCGAGTGTGCGTTATCTTTATAGTTTTGATATCTGTTGGAGCGCGGATGACAAATGGCACCGTTCCAACTTCAGCTGGATTGTTATACGCGATTCCAGTATTCGTTCCGTCGAGTAACGTTGACAAAGATTTTGCAGGGGGTCCTCCTCGGTCTGGAACAATCCCAGAAACAACGAATGGCTTCACTTGCGCCCCAACAAACTCCACTTCGTTGATGTGGAGGCCGATTGATGAACTCGCCTTGACAGAAACCTCAAAGGTGTAGTCAGACATAGGAATGTTTGTTGTGAGAGCCGTGTTTCTAACCCAAATCGTGTATTTATACTGACGCTCTGACGTGGTATCCGCGCCGCCGCCCAAACTAGTGCCATGATCTGTGCCCATAACTTTCCCTTTTGTGCACGACGTAGTCGTCACGCTGTCAGGATAATAAACGTTAGCATCGTAAGTCCAAGTAGAAGATTCATGGCCCGGGAAAACATTCGTTTTAGTCTGGTCAGTATAGTCCCCACCGATACCAATCATCGCGTCATCGTTTGTGCACGATAAGGAAGTCCTCCCGTAAGCACATTGTTCGGAGGTCATAAATCGGAGATGATTGTTGCCATAATGAAAATTTATGTATAATTCACCTCCTTGAGAAGTAATTGTGTCATACGTCACATTCGATGCGCCAAACCTGGATGTGTATTGAAACGTGTGCCCCTGACCAGTATAACAGTCCGCAGAGGTTGCTCGCGTATAATCAAGGAGCGATTTCGTTGGATCTCGAAACGACCAAATCGTGTAGGCCTCGAAGGAACCGTCCGATTGGTAGCCATTTACAATCATAATTTCCGTCGCGTTAAGTTGCGCGGCATGGCCGTTTACGTAATCGTGATCGATAACTGATGCACTCATGCCGTGGCTCGAAGAGTCTTGTGTCCAATAACTAGAACCAAAACCCATTGAATGACCATCATTAGGGTCAACCGTGTACACCAAATGCCACCCTCCATCTTCTATCTCTGCATTACAATACATGGAAATCGAAGCGCCTGATCCCCCACGTTCCGTTCGTGGACCATTACGCGTAGCAGATGCACATATGTGATCAGTAAAATCACTATAACGGAGCGTCCGAACCACGTAACATGCGCTGTCGATGTTGGTCATCACATGCTCACCTGAACCAATCAACTCGTTTGCGTTTCCACCGTTGCCCGAATAGGGACACGAGCTAGATATTTCAGTGCAAAATAATTGCCAATTCGCCCCGGTCTCCCCGTGATGCCAGAAGCCCGTACACGTTTCATCAGAGAGACACGCATCTCTGGCATCCGCGTATCCTACGTCATATAGCCACCCCCACGCTGGGTATTTTCCGTCGTGATCGCGGCAAACGCCTTGACCGACGTCGGTGATCCTCGAATGCGTTGGCGAGTATATGATGTCATAGGAACTATATGTGGTACTAGAGGAAACCCAATTATCGCTGCACTCAGCCTCACTATAGGAACTGCAATAGCAACGCGCATCACGTTCCTGAATCAGAAACGCCGGCTTACCGATTTCTCCGCAGGTCCGCGCACACTCTTCTTTCAAGTCGGTCCACGAGAGAACC
>MDSZ01037011.1_pt1 | contig 19555 bp, 15 predicted proteins | sample 811201 | NCBI WGS metagenome assembly MDSZ01 (sample SAMN05326647, study PRJNA326480) | marine metagenome | isolation source: seawater | place: Indian Ocean: North | collected 2010 | reverse complement strand
GGCAACAACTGCAATCTTCATAGCAAGTTATTAGAGAAAACTACTTCGTACCTTTCTTTATCTATCAATTTAAAATCTGCGTAACCACCAGCTTCCTTTACCAAGCATATACCAGCTGCAATATCCCAAAGATAAACCCCTTTTTCTGCATAGTAATCACACTTTCCCGATGCGACATAAGCACAAGAAAGTGCTGCACTACCAAACATACGTACTTTTTTCCAACCTTTGAGATCCTCCAAGAAATTCATAGAGGATTCTATTGTTTCTGATGCAGGGAAACCAGTAGTTATTGAAGCCTTATCCTTTGAAGCTATGTTTGAAACTGAAATTTTTGTATTGTTTAAAAATGCGCCTTCATTTTTGATGGCCGTATACATTTGATTATTATTGAAATTATAAATAACTCCAACTAGAGCCTCATTACCTTCCATCAGAGCAATTGAAATACAACATTCATCTAGCCCTCTAAAATAGTTTGCTGTTCCGTCTATAGGATCTATGACCCAATATTTACCTTTTTTGATTGAACCACCAAACTCCTCACCAAGAATTTCTATATTAGTTTTCTCAAGACAAAATCTAATAAGTTTTTCGGTATCTTGATCGATAATTAATTTTATGTCTCGGCCTTCTTCTGTGAGCACGTCTTTATCTGTTGGCTTACTTTTATTAAGAAAATTACCAGCTTCTTTAGCTACGCTTACTGCCAAATCTTTTAATTCAATTAAATTCATTTTTGAACCGCTGCCCATGAATCTTTGCACATCTCTTTTAAACCTAATTTTGCTTTCCATCTTAACAGCTCAAAAGCTTTCGCTGGGTCTGCAAAACAGACTTCAACATCACCTTTTCGTCTTTCTACAAAATTTTTCTTTATATTTAAATGATTTACATCATTGAAAGTATTAATGAGCTCTAAGACACTAATAGGTTTACCTGTACCAAGATTAAAATAGTTAATATTCTTTAAATATTTTATCTTTTTCATTGCTTCAATATGACCATCTATTAGATCTTGAATATGTATGAAATCTCTCTTTCCTGTTCCATCTTCAGTTGAGTAATCATTACCATATACATTTATTGAATTAGTATTATTTTTTACTGTTTCAATTAATCTAGGCATCAAGTTATCTGGCTTATTTGTATAATTTTCTACTACTTTATAATCCTTGTGAGAGCCAACAGGATTAAAATACCTGAGACATATAGATTTTATATCTTTTGTAAGCGAGTATTCTCTTATTAAATCTTCAGAAGCTACTTTTGTTTTACCATAAATAGATTTTGGATTCAGACTAGAATTTTCTGATACTGGTTGCTGAGGGTTATCACCATAGACTGAGGCCGATGAGGAGAAGATTAATGATGTTTCTGAGTCTAAACACTTTAGTATATTTGCTGTTGAATCAACATTATTTTTCCAGTAAATTTCAGGCTTTTCTTCAGATTCACTCACAACTTTAAGGCCAGCAAAATGAATAACTAAAGAAGGCATAAATGTCTTAAATATTCTCTGTAATTCATCTATATCTAATGACAGATCTAATTCAGAAAATGTGAAATTATTTAAGAATTCTTTATGAAAAAGATTTATGTTTTTTCTAGTTGAATTTGAAAAATTATCAATTCCATGAACTTTATAACCCCTCTTCAAAACCTCATATGTGAAAGTTCCTCCTATAAAACCTGCCGCTCCAGTAACTAGAATTCTTTCTTTCAAGCTATGCCTTTTTCTAATGTTTCTTTGATAAAGTTTACGAAATTACCTGCATCAACTCCATTGATTACTCTGTGATCATAAGAAATAGAAAACGGTAATAAAGTTTTTTCAATAATTCTATCTTCAAGAAATGCTAATTGTTTTTTTGTTTTGGATACCCCCATTATTCCAACCTCAGGTGGATTAATTATTGGTGTGAAACCGGTACCTCCAATTCCCCCGAGACTTGAAATTGTAAAAGTCCCTCCACTCAAGTCTTTAGTGAATAATTTTTTGGACTTTGCTTTGTCGGTTAATAATTTTATTTCATTAGCAATTTGTCCTATGTTTAAATTATTAACGTCTTTAATAACTGGGACAATTAGCCCTTCTCTTGTATTTACTGCAATACCAAGATTTATATAATTTCTTTGCATAATTTTTCCTTCACCAACTAACGAAGTATTAAATACTGGATATTCTTCTAAAGCTAAAGAGACTGCTTTTACTACAAAAGATAAAGGAGTAATTTTTTGGGCAGATATTTTATTTAAATCTGATCTTTGTTGCTCAAGTACAGTAATATCAGCTTCATCAAAATGTGTAACATGAGGTATGGTTGCCCATGAATCATAAAGGTTTTTAGCTCCCATAATTTTAATCTTTGATTGATTTATTAATTTATAAGGGCCAAATTCTTTAAGATCAGATAGTTCTACATAACTTAATGATTTGTTGTTTTTTAGGGATTGAATATAATTCTTTAAATCATCCTTAGTAATCATTTTGTTTCTGCCTGATCCAACAATATCCTTTAAATTTATTTCTAACTCACGAGCAATTTTTCTTACTGCCGGGCCTGCATTTATATGACTAAAATCAATTGGGGTTTTTTGAATTTCTTGTTGATTTGATTTTTTCTCTTCTGATTCTTTCTTTACTCTATTTTTTTCTTTTAATTCATTATGATCAGATTGCTTTTCTTTCATTTCTTCTTCTACAACCTCAATGATTGCAAATATTGAACCTTCTTTTACATTCTCTCCTTCTTTAACTAATACTTTTTTAATAACACCATCGTAATCAGATGGTACTTCCATTGCTGCCTTTTCTGATTCTAAAACAATGATTGGATCATTTTTTTTTAATTTATCACCTTTTTTAACGGAAATTTCTATTATCTCAGTAGCTTCAGCTTCACCTAAGTTTGGAATTTTTAGCTCTATTTCTTTCATCTCGTATAAGGGTTGCTACTATTAATCTTAACCTGATATTTAGCTTTAAAGTTTTGTGCTTCTTCTAAAAGGTTGCAAGCAAGTAAAGCATTATATGCTATGTGGTTTGCATCTATCTCAAAGAATTCTCTAAGCTTTTCTCTTGTATCGCTCCTTCCATAGCCATCCGTACCTAAACATATATACTTTCCATTAACCCATTTTCTAATTTGCTCAGAATAAAGTTTTTGATACTCAGATACTGCAACTGTTGGCAGGTCCTTTTCAAAAGAGCTTTCAACATATGATTTTTTCTTAACTTTTCTGTTGCCATTTTCATAATCAGCTATAATTCCTCCTCGGGCTAATTCATTGAAACTAGTGATACTCCAAATATCTGATTTAAGATCAAATTCCTTTAATTTCTCCGAGGCTTCGATTGCTAATCTTAGTGTTACACCTGAGGCCAATATACGAACATCAGGTTTGCTTTCTTTTAAAAAAATATAAGCGCCATTCATTATTTCAGCATCTGTGGTTCCTTTAGGTTTTTCAGGATGAAGATAATTTTCATTCATAAGAGTTATGTAATAGTAATTATCATTATTCTTCACATACATATCCTCGATGCCATTTTTTATTATTGTTGCAAGCTCATAATCAAAGCATGGATCATAAGATTTGCAATTTGGTATTGTTTGTGAAAGAAGATGGCTATGCCCGTCTTGGTGTTGCAACCCTTCACCGTTTAATGTAGTTCTTCCTGCTGTTGCTCCTAGAAGGAAGCCTTTAGCTCTTGCATCACCAGCTGCCCATGCTAAATCATGAACTCTTTGAAAACCAAACATTGAGTAATAAACATAAAAAGGTATCATCGGAAGCTTGTTGTTAGCATACGATGTTGCAAGAGCAAGCCAAGCAGAAAATGCACCAGCTTCATTAATTCCTTCTTCTAGCATAACTCCATCTTCAGACTCTCGATACCACATAACTTTATCGATATCCTCTGGCTCATATTTTTGTCCTTCCCTACTATATATTCCAAACTGTCTAAACAAACCATCCATCCCAAATGTTCTAGCTTCATCTGGTACAATTGGGACTACATGCTTGCCTATTTTTTTATCTCTTAAAAGTGATGTAATAATTCGTACAAATATCATTGTTGTAGACATCTCTCTTTTTGAAGGGGATTGAAATTCATCAAACTGCAAATTATTTTCAACTTTAAGATTTGTTTTTACTGGGCTTCTTTTTGGCAAATAGCCTCCTAACTTATCTCTTTGATCTTTTAAATATTTATTTTCTTTGCTGTTAGGCTTAAATTTTAGATATTTGAGTTTTTCGATATTACTCATATCTACTGGAAGATCAAAATTTTTGATGAAATCTATTAAATTCTCATTGCTTAGCTTTTTAACTTGATGAGTAGTGTTATCTGCTTGCCTTGAGCCTATACCATAGCCTTTTACGGTAAAAGCAAGAATAACAGTAGGCTTATCTCTGCAATCGTAAGCAGATTTGTAAGCATTAAATACTTTTAAAGGATCGTGCCCTCCTCTATTTAAATTTTCGATTTCCTTGTCTGACATATTTTCAACTAGTTTCAAGGCATCAGGGTGCTTACCAAAAAAATGTTTTCTTGTATAAGCTCCTCCTTTCGCTTTAAAATTTTGATACTCTCCATCAACTGTATTGTTCATTACCCATCTCAATGCACCAGTGGTATCTCTAGATAAGAGTTCATCCCACCTTCTTCCCCATATTAGATTTACAACGTTCCAGCCTGCTGCCTTAAATATAGATCCAAGCTCAGTAATAATTCTTGAATTACCTCTCACTGGGCCGTCTAACCTTTGTAAATTACAATTAATTACAAATACAAGATTATCTAATTTTTCACGAGCTGCTAATGATATGGCGCCAAGAGATTCAGGCTCATCCATCTCTCCATCACCACAAAACATCCATATTTTTCTATCTGGCAAATTTTCTAAGAGGCCTCTTTGCTCAAGGTACTTCATGATGTGGGCTTGATAAATCGACATAATTGGGCCCAAACCCATAGAAACTGTAGGAAATTGCCAATAGTTTGGCATCAACCATGGGTGTGGATATGATGATAGTCCATTACCGTCTATTTCTTGTCGAAAGTTATCTAGTTGTTTTGCAGAAATATTGCCTTCAAGAAATGATCTTGCATATATCCCTGGAGATGAGTGCCCTTGGTAATAAACCATGTCTGATAATTCGCCACCTCTAAAAAAATGATTGAATCCAACTTCATACAATGTAGCTGCAGAGGAATAAGTAGAAATATGGCCACCCAAATCAAGCTCCTTATTAGCCTTCAAGACTGTTACAAGTGCGTTCCATCTTATGTAGTGTCTTATTGACTCTTCAACCTTCCAATCACCAGGATAGCTAACTTCCTCATGCTCTGAAATTGAGTTTTGAAACGGCAGATCATAAAAGCTATTGCTAACTAAACCCTTATTGGTTGCATGTCTTATGAAATCATTAACTACTTCTTTAGCAGTCTCTTTTCCATCAAATAAAATTAGGTTTTCAAGCGCATCAACCCAGTCAGACAAATTTTGGTTTTTATGCGGATGTTCATCCATTTTCGCATTATATTTATTTTTGATAAAAACCCCAAGTTACAAAGAGATTATGTCACTATTTATGTTTAAATATTTGAAAGAAGATTATGTCGAGAATTAATACATTTATTAATTATCATTTAACATAACCGTGAATATAAAGTAAAATCCACTGTTCATGAATATAAAGAAAGATTTGGCTGAAAACGATTTTGATTTTGGAAAAATTTTCAGACTCATACTTATGCAATCAAAATTGATTGCTTTAATTAGCTTTATTGGTCTTGCGATTGGCATTGCGTATTATTTTTCGCAAAGCAAAGAATATAAATCTATAAGCCTGCTTCAAATTTATTCAGGACAACAAAATCCTTACGCAAATCAAGCATTCTTGGACTTCTATGCTTCTGGCTCCATGACAGAGGATATAGAAAATATTGAAAATCTCTATAAATCTAGATCACATATTACTGAAATTATAAAAGCAAAAAATCTCAATATCTCTTTTGATCAGGTAGAAATACATGACTTAGGTTTGGTTGAGTTCTTCAATATAAGCTCTCTACCAGAAAATAAATCGAAAAAATTTGAACTGATTTTTGAAAATAATTCATATGAGCTTAAAGATGAGGGAAATAGCAGTTTAGGAACATTTAGTTACGATGAAAAATATGATCTTAAGAACCTTGAATTCAAATTCAAAAAAATACCTTCTTTGTTAGGGCAAACAATTAAATTTACATATAGAAATCCAGAAGATACTTACAAGAAATTTAAAGGTAGGTTTGTGGTAAAAAACTTTCTTCAACCTCGATCATATATGGGAAGAAATAAGGGCTTATTAGAGATTTCTTATGTATCTCAAAGCAAGCAATCAAGCATTGATATATTAAACTATGCCAATGAGCAATTTATCCAAAAAAATATTGAAACTGAATCTGAGCAAGCTACAAAAGCTGTAACCTTCATTGATGAAAGAATTAAGGGTGTTGAAGCAAGTCTAGAATTGGATAGAAAAGATTTAAGAAGCTTTCAAGAATCAAACAAAACAGTGGATGTTGATCTTGAGATAAACAGTATAATAGATTCACTCAGTACAGTTACAGAAAATATTAATAGAGTAGATATCGAAATAGGTAAAGCTTCTAGCAATTACACTGAGACAAATCCTATTTATCTAGATCTTATCAACCAAAAAAATATTCTCCTTAAGCAAAGAGATGAGATTGAAAACAAAATAAAAATGCTCCCGCTAGCGCAGCAAGAGTATATTAATTTATATCGAGGTCTTGAGTTAACTCAAGAAGTATACTCAATGCTTTTAAATAAAAGGCTTGAGTACTCTATAAAAGAAGCAAGTACTCTTGGGAATATAAGAATCATTGATTCAGCCTATTTTACAGAAATAACAAATCCAAAATTGTCTACTGTAATAATAATATTTTTTGGATTTATATTTGTGAGCTTGGTTACCGCAATTGTACGAGGTTTATTCTTTTTACCGGTAACAAATCCAGCAGAAATATCTGACAATTCTATAGACCTTCCAATCCTAGGTGTGACACCTAAAACAAATGAAGTTGACTCAGAAAAATTTGTTCAATCTCTTGAATCATTCATTGTTAATCTTGACTTTTTAACCGATACAAAAGCAAAAGAAAATGATGAATGTAAATCTGTGCTTATAACAAGCGGAACTGCTGAAAATGGCAAGTCGTTTGTATCAAGGCTCTTAGCTCAAAAGCTTGCATCGCTTGGTCATAGGACACTTCTTTTAGATTATGATTTTAAAAGAGGAGATCAGCATAAAAGCTTCTCCAAAGATAAAATATCAAAATCTAATTTCTTAAAACTTAGCAATGATAACTTAGACAATTATTGCGTAGACAAAAATTTATATTTTATTCCAAAAATTACCGGGCTTAATAGTAGTTTCCAGCTTATCAATACAATTGAATTTGATAAGAAAATGGAGTTTTTCAAGGATAGTTTTGATTACATCATTATGGATACAGCTCCGTTGCTTTCAGTATCAGACACATTGCAACTTTTAGGATATTCAGATGTAAAATGTGTTGTTGTGAGGCATGAAATATCAAAGATTAGTGAAATTAAGCAAATTGTAGGTATTGGAGATCAACTAGGAATTAAATTCGATGGCATACTATATAATGCATATGAGAGACCCTCTAGTTATTATGGGTACTACGGATTGTATGGGAATTATGATTATCAATATTATGCAAATAAATATCTCTATGAATCTTATGACTATGAAAAATCTGATAAGTAAAATTTTAATATTATTTGTGTTTGCAACTTTTGTTGTTTCGTGCTCAATTTCACCAGGAATGTATATGGATACTTCCTCAAAAAATGGTGAGGATTTTGTTTATATAGAAACACTGGATAAAGAAATTAAGATCGAAGATATTGTAGATTCTCAATCAAGAGATAATATTAATGGAGACTATAGAATTGGTAACGGTGATCAGATAGCTATAACAGTTTGGGGTTTACCTGACCTATTTCCAATCGCGAATATAAATTCTGACTTAAATTTAAGAAGAGTTGATTCAAATGGGGATATATATTTTCCATATGTGGGAATAATTGAAGCTCAATCAAAAACACAAAATGAACTTAGAGAGGACTTAACATTGAAGTTGTCAGAATTTTTTAATGAACCACAACTTGATGTTTCAATAGCAAAGTTTAACTCACAGAAAATATACTTATTGGGAGAAGTTACTACTCCTCAAAAAATAAATATCACTGATATACCACTTTCTTTATCTGAAGCATTGGGCGAAGCAAAAGGTTTGAATACAAATACTTCCAAAGGCTCTGAAGTTTTTGTAATTAGGAACTTTGATGGTAAAAGGCCACCAAGAATATTTAAAGCTAACCTTTCAACTCCTGCTGGATTTATAGCAGCTGGAAATTTTTACTTAACAGACAATGACATTATATATGTAAATGCAAGTGGCACATCACGATGGAATAGAGTCATATCACAATTTTTCCCATTCTCATCCTTCTTAAATAGCATAGATAATCTTACAAATTCAGATTAGATAAATGAGGACTATCACAGTTGTATGTTTTGCAAACTACTGCAGAAGCCCTGTTGCTGAGAGAGTTCTTAAAAAAAAATTTAACGAAAATTACAACTTTATATCTGCAGGAATAAAACCAATTTTTGATGGTGGTATGGATAAGAGATCATCACTATTTTTAAACTCTATCGGAATTTCGCAAGTGCAGCATAGTCCAAAAAAGATAAATAAAGCTCTGGTAGAAGACTCAGATTTAATTTTTGCTATTGATACCATGGTTTTAGCAAAACTTAATGCTGATTACAGCGGACACAAAAACAAAATTAAGCTATTGACCTATCAGAATCCTCGCATGAGACTACAAGATCCTTTTAATATGAATAACGAAGATTATTTATTTATTATGAAAAAATTACAGAATATATGTAATGACTTGAAGCTCTAAGGCTTATAACCCTCAACCACTTTTTCAAAAGTTTCTAGAATTTTTTCAATATTATTTTGTTTGCATGCATCCTCTAGCTTCGAAATTACAAGCTCCATTTCATCATAATTCAAATAATTTTCTTTAGATTTAAATATAAGAGGGTTTGGAGTTGGTTCTTCTTTACCTGAAATAAGCAATTCTTCATATAGTTTTTCACCTGGCCTCAAACCAATTTCTTTTATCTGTATGCCAGATTTATTATCTCCTTCATATGAAACATTGCGCCCTGCAAGATGAATAATCTTTTCTGCAATATCATAGATTTTTACCTGTTCTCCCATGTTTAGGAGAAATACTTCCCCTCCTTTTGAAAACTCTCCTGATTGCAGAACAAGTGATGATGCCTCTGAGATTGTCATAAAGAACCTTGTTACTTCTTTATGTGTAAGTGTAACAGGACCACCATTTTTGATCTGCTCCTGAAAAAGAGGTAGAACAGAGCCAGACGAATTCATAACATTACCAAACCTGACCATGGATATTACTGTGCTTGAAAATTTATTAGACATTGCTTGTGCAATCATCTCAGCTACTCTTTTTGATGCACCCATGACATTTGTGGGCCTGACAGCTTTATCAGTAGAAATAATAACCATTTTTTTAACATTATTTTCAACTGCTGCTTTAAGTACATTAAAAGTCCCAAATACATTATTTTTTACTCCCTCTACTATATTTTCTTTGTGCTCAACAATTGGAACATGCTTATATGCAGCAGCATGATAAAGATTGGTAATGTTATGTTTTTTAATTAAAGAGGATAGTCTACTAAAATCTTTGACATCACCTAAAAGACCTATAATTTTTGTGCTTAAGTTTAAAGATTCAGCGATTGAATTAATTTCTTTTTCTATAGAATAGAGATTAAATTCTGATATTTCGTAGAGCAATATTAAATTCGGTTTCCCTGCCAATATTTGTCTGGTAATTTCTGAACCAATAGAGCCGCCTGCTCCAGTAATAAGAACATTCCTATTTCTAAAATCTAGAAAACCCTTTGAATAGCTTCTACGTGGCAGAAGGTCATCAATTGAAAGATCTTGAATTGTAGCTAGTTTTTGCTCGTCTTCTAAAATATTGAAATACCCAGGAACAGTCTTGATAGCAATTTTAAACTTTTCTAACTTAGTTATTATTTCATTTCTTGTAAATGCAGAGGCACTTGGTATGGCTAAGTATATTTCAAAATCTGAATATTGCTTTTTTAATTTTGGAATATCTTTGATCCTTCCAAATACTTTTTTTCCAAAGATTTCTGTATTTTTTAAATTATTTGAGTCATCAAAAAACCCAATAATATTTAATTCATTTCTTGACTCTATTGTTCTAAATAGTTGTTTGCCAGCCTCCCCTGCTCCATAAATTAGAATATTTTTTGCATCTATCTTTTTTTGATCTCTGAGTAGTCGGTTGGCAAAAGACCTAACTAAATGAAGAATAGAAAAAACTCCAAGTGACAAAATAATAATCGCAGAAAAGATTAAAATAGAATTTCTATACAAAATATCTACTTGGTATAAAGAAATAAAGATTGTTGAGAAAGCAAATGAACCAAAAATACATCTAATGTAGTAAGAATATGATTCAAATACTCTTATAGATCCTTTATAGAATCCAGATAAATTAAAAAATAAAAACATGAGAAAAAAACTTAGAAGAAAATTTTCTATGAAATTATTGCTAAGTGAAACACTATTTAACTGCTCATAGAATGCTCTAAATATTAATGAAAAAATAAAAATTGAAGCGAGGTCTGCACCAACAATAATGATTGTTTTCTGAAATTTGGAAAGTTTAATTAAGTTATCTAGAAGCCTAACTTTTTTCATCTACATATAGCCTAAACCAGATTTCTAAATTTACAATTGCTCTTAGCTCTCTGGTAAAATCTCTATTACCACTAATATGAAGATCTAAGATTTCTTTAAGATATTCTGTATTAAATATTTTTCGACTGGCTAATGATTCACTGCATATTATTTCTGTAAGATAATCTCTTAATTTATCTTTAAACCACTCTCCAACTGGAACGGTGAACATTTGTTTTTTTCGATATATTACATCTTCAGGCAGATATTTCTTAGCAAATTTTTTGAGAATGTGTTTAGTATCTCCTTGCTTTAATTTCATACTTCCTTTAATGTCCTGCATTAACTCAAGAAACCTATAATCAAGCATGGGGCTTCTAGTTTCTAATGAATTTGCCATTGCCATTTTATCGGGCTTCACTAGATTATTGCCAGGCAAAAGATGCTTGACATCAAAAAATAAAATTTTATTTATATCATCCTTTTTTGAAATTTCATTTATACAGTTTTCAAAAATATTTTTTGGTTCATCTAGGTTGATATCATCAAAGAAATCATTGGTATAGAGCTTGTTAAATATTTTGTCATCCTTTACTAGCGATATGTTGTTAAAATACTCACCAATATTTTTTGATTCAAATAAAGAGAAATACTTTTCATAACCTGCACAAAATTCATCTCCACCATCACCTGTAAAGACAACTTTATATTCCTCAGACGCAAATTGTGATAAATAAAAGGTTGGTATAAATGAAATGTCTCCATGGGGCTGATCATTAAACCATGTTGTTTTCTCCCACATTGAGATTATGTCTTCATCAAGCACCCTTGTTTGGTTAGATAAATGATTAAGGTTAGCAACCTTCTGAGCCCAAGCTGATTCATCAAATCTCTTCTCTGGGAAACCTATAGAGAATGTGTTTAAGTTAACATTGAAATTTTGCTTAGTCATTGCACAAACTAGGCTAGAGTCTAGGCCTCCACTTAAGAATGCAGCTATATCAACATCACTTCTCAAGCGTATGTCAATAGCACTATTTAGCACAGTATCTATTCTTTCAATAGCATCATTTTCTGAATATTCACTTTCTGAGGAGTTTGCTATCTCCCAATATCGTGTTTCTTTTATTGATAGGTTTGTTGTTGAAATCTCTAAAAATGTTCCTGGTTTTACATGCATTACAGACTTAAATATAGTTTGAGGTATAGGGATATAATTGAATTTAAAAAAATTATGGATTGATTGTGCACAAACTTCTTTATCAAAGTTTTCTATATCTAAGAAGGTTTTAATTTCTGAGGAAAAAAACAACGTTCCATCTAATATCGTTGTGAATAATGGTTTTACCCCTATTCTGTCTCTGCCTAAAATAACTTTTTGTTTTTTCTTATCAAAAATAGCAATTGCAAACATTCCATTAAAGTAAGAGAAACAGTCAGTACCAAGTATTTCATAGGCCTTCAAAATCACCTCTGTATCAGAATTTGTATCAAACTTTACTGCATGTTTGGAAGATAACATTTCTTTAATTTCAAGGAAATTATAAATCTCACCATTTTGGACAACCACAAACATTTCATCCTTTGATATAAATGGCTGCTGTCCTTCTTTAATATCTATAATGCTTAATCTTGTATTTATTAGGCAGATCTTATCGGTAGCAAAATGGCCATTTTCATCTGGACCCCGATGCTCTAAAGATTTTTTTGCCTTAGCAATAAATTCATCACTAATTTTAATTTTTGGTGAGATATATCCAGCAATGCCACACATTTTAAAAACTCTTACCCAACAATACTTTTCTTATAGTTTGTTGAAAAATGAAAACATCTAATAGCAGAGATTTAGATTTTTGATATTTCAAGTCAAGAGCTACTCTCAAGCTATAACTAAATTTTGGACTGCCTGAATAGATTTGAGCCAAACCTGAGATTCCAGGTTTTACTTTATGTCTTCTGATCCATTGATTTTTTGAATAATCAATCTTTTGAGCTGGAACATCTGGTCGAGGACCAATTAAGCTCATTTCATTTTTTAAAATATTTAATAGCTGTGGCAGTTCATCAATATGATATTTTCTAAGTAACATTCCAATTTTTGTAATCCTTGAATCATTGACTGTGGTTGTTATATATCTTTTTCTTGCTTGTGCTGCTGACTCATTATTGCCAATTTCACCATCAGAACTTTGGTCATAATACATTGTTCTAAATTTATAAAGTTGAAAAATTTCTTGATGCATACCTACTCTATTTTGTTTAAATAGAATTGGGCCTTTTGAATCAAATTTTATAGCAATGCATATTAATGCCAATAAAGGCGACAAAAATAAAATAGCCGTAAAACTAAAAATTAAATCGAAAATTCTTTTCATTAGAAACATCACAAATAAGGAGCTGACCACTCATTTATGTGTTTATTATAAACTTTCTTACAATATTTTTTATCGAAATTAATTAATGAAAATAAATTATTTTTAATATGTTTTAAACAGCTTCCACCTAATATAACGTTATCTATAAATTCAGAATTATAAGTCAAAGAATATACGAAACTTTCAAAGCTAATATTTGGTATTTCTTTATTCTGTAAACTTGATTTATAAAAAGATTTAATTTTATTTACTGACTTTATTCTTCTAGAGAGAATATCTTTATTCTTTTCGGATTCTAAAAAACGAGATCTTAATGGATCAGAAAATTTACAATCTGAAATAGACGTATATTTACTATTAATGATGCCACTACTAAGCGCTGATCTTGCATGAATAATCAATCCATTATTTTTTGCAGTTTGCAAAATTTTAGTATTTGCGAGGTAATCTAAAGGGTTTATAGCAATTTGGAGCATATCTATATCTAACACTTCTAGATAATTTTCAAGAACTTTTAGATTATTTGTACAAATTCCAATTAACGTTTGTCCAGAGATATTTTTAATATATTTTAAAAATTTACACTCAGCCTCAAAGTTAAGTATATTTGGTTGATGGATTAACAGTGCATATGGATAAACATTGTTAAAAATTTGTAGTTGATTATGAAATTCATTTTGATATTTTTGTAAAATATTTGTGCCTTTAATTCCAGCTCCAATTTTATTTATTACTTTGATATCAGAATTTGTTTTGCTGATAATTCTACCAAGATTTGAATTTAATGGCTCAGCTTCTCCATATACATTTGATGTATCTAAGAAATTAAAATTATTACAAATATATTCAAAGCATTTATTTTGATCAGTCTTGCTTATATTTCCATATTTGCCTGATAGACCCAGGAGTCCAACTCCCACTGAAGTTGAACTGTTATCTTTACTCAACTTGCTCTAATCCAAATTCGAAGGAAAACCTTGTATCAATTGATGAGTTTGTACCTCCGCCATGAACCATTAAAGGGGAGAATAACATGAAATCTCCATACACAATATCAGGCCTATGAGGAATTATTTCTTTTTTGCTTTCTTTAATTTCAGGCACTGAATATGCAACACCGTTCTTTATTGTTTTTGCTCCTTTTTGGGATTCTTCAAAAGAAAATGTGGGTGTTACGTCACTTTCCTCCCATTTATGAGAAAAAGGCACTACACACATTGCAGAATCATAATTACTCCCACATATTGGTAAATAAACATTCATGAGAGGAGTGAAATAAGGAAACCAATGATCTCTGTGCAAAGAGTTATTATCCTCATTATGTGGTCTCACTACTCTTAATTCAATTTTGTTTTTGTAAATCTGGAATTTTAAGCCTGTGGCTTCAAAAGCATCTTCAAGAAGCTGAAAGAAAAAAGGATGCTCAAGAAAAATAGTAGATACATCCCTTGAGATACTACTTATAAAATCATGATGAGAAATTTTATTCTTCTCAAGAATTTTATGGAAATTCTCTAGCTTAAATCCATCAAGATCAATATCAGGATTGAAATCAGTCATTGACCTTCTTATGTAATTTTCAAATTCTTTTTTTACAGAAGGAAAAAGGTCTTTTTTGTTATGAGAGACAATTTTGTAACCATATATAGCTAGCGGGTCATTTTGGTTTACTATTTTATATAATGGCTGATTCATCTGAAATACGCTTATTTTAATTGTTATTCTTGTGCGATTTTATCAATTTCTTTACAGAAGTGCACAAAATTGGATTGAATTTGCGTTCTATTTAACTTTAGGGCTTTATGATAACTCTGATTTAAAATCTTAATTTCATTCAACAGATGATTCTCACTTTCTGATAAAATTTTTTTGAATTCTCTAGATAAAATAACTGCAGTAGACCCGAGTCTTACATACTCTTTCAGAATTAAGTCTCCTTTAAGTAATCCCTTATCCATTGGAGCTATTCCTCCAATACCATATGGTATTGATTTTGCCTTGAACTGTTCAACAAGAGGATCAATTATTTTTTTTGATATCGTCTCAAAAATAAAATTTAAATCATATGACAAATGCATATCATTTAACCCAATGTGAGCATAATCAATGTCACCCAGTGAGAGAATATCTGAAGAATTAATTAAAGATTCTTTCGTTTCAAATAACAGTGATGTTTTCACCCTGCCATTAACAAAATTGAGAAAGCTTTCAACTTCTTTTTTCTCCTTAAACATAGGCAACATTATTATTTTTGCTCCTCTTGATATAACTTCTTCAATTTCTTCTTTTGACTTATTATGAACTGGGTTAATACGTACCAGCAGTTCAGATCTACTTAAATTATTTGATAACACCGACACATCTGTCATCTTATGATTTGTAATATGAGTGTTAAGATGGCCTTGTCTTTTTTGTTTTCCGATTAATTCAAGATCTATAAATATTATTGAAACACCACACCTTTCATAAATAAGAGCTTTTTCAATTGCGTTTTCAATAACCATTGTATTCAACACATCAAGCTCCTTACCACGTCTATTATTCTGTTAACTGAATCTTTGAAATCATAACTATTTTGTTGAAGAGATTTATTTTTTTGAATATACGTTTCAATTTGTGAGCAAATATTAAATTCATTTTCTAAAAAATTGAATGGCTTTTCTTTGAATTCTGGAATTGGATAGTTTTTTTCATGCACGTGTCTAAAAGTAAATGTTTCACGTCCTGAATATGCAGCTTCCATCGCTACAGTTGAAGAGTGCGAAACAACTATATCTGAAACAGCTATACTTTCATGCAAGTTAATTATGTCGTTTACATATTTAATATGGGTAAATTTTTTTAGGAGATCTTTGTAAAAATTTTTACTCTCACTTACTGGATGAATTCTTAATAAGATATTGGAGCCAGTTTTTTTATGTAATTTATTTAACTCTTTGAGAACATTCTTATAAACTACTTCGTTGTCTGCATAACCTATTTTGACATTGTTTTCATCTGATAATAGCAGCTTTTGCGTGGCTAGTAATACTGTAGGCTTATCTCCTGCTAAACCTAATTTTTTTAAAATATTTTTTTTATTTAGTTGGCTAATTTTTTTCAGTGACTCTTCAATTACTGGCTGCCCTGTTACATAAATCTTTTGATTATGTTTAACTATTTTTGATAGCTTATCTGCTGAATTAGTATCAAAGCAACATATATTGTCGCCCTCTAAGCCATTGTACATGGTACTGAAAACATCAAGGATTTGGACAGATGGAATTTTTAGTTTATTAGATGCAATTAAACTTGCTGATTCAAATCTAGGGGAGGTTGTAGCAACAACAACATCTGGTTTTATAAATTTTAAAATGGTTTCCATTGACTTAACAGGCTTAAAAGCTCTTCTTCCTTCTTTCAAATATTTCTTTTGAGCTTCCTCTTCACCTATTTCCACTGCTAAATCAAAAAATGAAAGTCCCATATAATTTATTGTTTCTTCTTTTGATATTGTTTGCTTTGAATCTAATTGTTGAAGTAAATTTTGGCCAAACTTCTTAATTTTTTCATTATCTTCGTTAAATAAGTGCATTAAATCACTTAATGCATAAATGCTTAAATTTTGCTGATTATTTGGAAGGGTTTTTTTCAAATATTCAAAGGCAGAAGTTAATGCAAGTATTTCTATTTGAAAATTATCATTCTTAACAAGCTCTTTTGTTAATAATTCAACTATATTGGCGTGGCCCCCACCATAAGTTACAAAAAATATTTTCTTCATAACTCGTTTTTGTAGGCCTCTAATAACTTATCAGTAACTGCACCAATATTAAATAAATTTTCAACATTAATTCTTGCTTGTTGGCCCATTTTTTTCATAAGATTTGGATTTTCTATTAATTTAGAGAATGCATCAGCAAATGAATTAATATCCCCACACTCACATACTATTCCAGCACCGTTTTGAATTGTTTCAGGCACACCTTGTGTATTAGAAACAACAGCACAATTTGCATAAGATAATGATTCTATTATTGCATTAGGAAACATTTCATATCCTTTTTCGGATAAAAGGGTAAAGATATCAAAAGAGGCATGAATTTTTTCAACATCCAATCTCAAACCTGTGAACCTTGCCCTTGGAATAATTCCTAAGTCGTTTGCAAGTTTTTTATTGATTTCAAGCTCTTTTCCTTCGCCAACTAAAATTACATATAAATTTGAATATCTGTTATATATTTTTTTGAAGGCCTTAATCAAATGCCTATGACCTTTTAAACCGTCTTGTCTGCCTATGATTCCTATAACTATTGCATCATCAGGTATTCTTAGCTCAGTACGGATTAATTTGCGGTACTCGTCCCTTTTTCCTATATCAAACCTTTTTAGATCTACGCCATTATATGTTGTGATTATCTTTGATGATTTAACTCCAAATCCAATAAGAATTTCTTTTGCCCTCTCACAAACAGCAAAAAGTTTATTTGATGTACCAAGAAGATATATCCAGTTTCTCCAACCGTAATTTTTTCTTATTTCAACACCTCTGACGCTTTGAAATATTTTAACTTTTCTTTGAGCAATTAACTTTGAAAACCATGCTATTACCGAAGTGGCAGCGTTATGACAATGCACTATCTCAATCTTTTTTTGTTTTAATATCTTAGAAAGCTTGTGAATAGAAATTAATACATTAATGAGGTTTCTTTTTTCATAAGCAATTTCCTCTATTTTTAGAAAAGTAAATTGTTTATCCCTAATTTTTGTCTCTAATTTCCCGCCACTAGAGCAAAAAAATACTTTGTGCCCTCTGTTTCTTAACTCCTCACCTATAGTAAGTGTCTGTGTTCCAGGACCATTATCAGTAAACTCACCCCTTAATTGAAGAATATTCATTTTTCTTTGACTTTTCTTATCCATTTATTCAGTAAATATAAAGAGAACAACCTCTCGTAATCTTCTTTTTTATTTTCCCAAAGATTATTAATTTGCTTTTTACTGATCACATCAGGACTTATAGCTTGTGAGTGAAAAAGTTCATCTTTAATTATTTTTCCAAGTCTTCCATTTAAAATCCATTCTTTTAGTGGAACTCTAAATCCTTTCTTATTTTTATAAGCTAATTTTCTATCTATCATTCTTGCTACCAATTTTCTTAAAGGCTTCTTACCCTTTAAAAAAGAAAAGAAGTAATCTTCATTTTGCTTTTTTGTAAAATTGTATAAACAAGGGGAAAGGTAAGGTACCCTTACTTCAACACCATACCTCATGGAGCAGATATCTGTTTTGCGAAGTAGCCTTTTATCTAAACCATTATAGAGATCAAAATTCATTGAGTCTTGCACACTCATATTGTTACTCAATATTTTTTTTATAATTCTTCTTTTATCTTCGGTAAATGGTATGAAGTATAAAAATTTCTGAATTAGATTAAAAAAAAATTTTCTTTTTCTAACTACATGATGGGTATAGCCACCAAATAATTCGTCACCTCCATCTCCACTAATAACCACTTTAACGACTTTTGAAATTTCATCATACAGAAATAAACTAGGAACCATGGCAGGATCAACTATTGGTGTATCCATGGCTTCAATGAGTTTAGGTAAATACTGGATCATTTTTTTCTCATCGAATAAAAATTCGTGATGATTTGTTTTAAACTTTTGTGCAACTAGTCTTGAATATTTACTTTCATCATACTTATTGCCTGTGTCAAAAATTACTGAGAATGTTTTCAAATTATTTTTCGTTTCTGATGCAATTGCTGTTATTAGACTTGAATCAATGCCACCACTAAGCATCACACCTACTTCAACATCAGCCTCTAATTGCAGCCTGACCTCATCGCTAAGAATATTTTCTAATTTTTTATTTTCAAATGCAGAAAGTATTTTGTTGTCTTTGTATTCTATCTTTCCATCCTTAAATACACACATAACCCCACGTGGAACATCTTTTATTCCATTAATTATTTCACCAGTACAGAAGCCTTTATCTAAGAACTCTTTTTGTTGATCAAGATCAATAACATAATCGGCTTTAATTTGATTAAGCACACTAACAACTCCTAGAATTTCAGATGAAAAGATAAGATCCTCACCATTTAAAAAAAAATAGAGGGGTTTAATGCCAAAATAATCACGTGCTAAATATAAATCTTTGGATTTACTGCAAAAAATTCCAAAGGCATACATGCCATTAACTTGTTTATAGAAATTCTCACCCCAGCAATGGAATGATTTTAATAATACCTCAGTGTCAGAGTTAGTCTCAAAATCGTATCCTTTTGAAACCAGAATACCTCTAAGCTCTTTATGGT